>Ga0075425_100000084_pt1 | contig 81491 bp, 80 predicted proteins | sample SoiMethybrSBSTD4_FD_75300 | JGI IMG/M metagenome (GOLD analysis project Ga0075425, IMG submission 75300) | Bulk soil microbial communities from a Populus tree surrounding site in Tennessee, USA - Soil MetaG P. TD hybrid SBSTD4 | ecosystem: Environmental > Terrestrial > Soil > Tree plantation...
AAGCTACCTGCGCCTCTACAACCAAGACCCTCGTCCTTTCGTCTGGCACAAGACGGCCGACGAGATCCTCGAATCCGTCGGCCGATTTTGTCAGCGAATTTCCGACTCAGGACACTAGAATGTCGCCGCCATGGCCGTAGAGACCGAGAACGCGGCGACGCTGCTGGCGCGCCGCGAGTACGACCGCGCGGTGCCGCTGCTGGCGCGCGACCTCGCCAAGTATCCGACCAACCCGCGCATCCGCCTGCAGTACGCCGACGCCCTGGCCGGCGCCGGCTCGCACGAGGAGGCCGTCAAGCAGTACGAGGAGACGGCGAAGTACTACGAGGACAACGGCCTCACGGTGCAGGCCATCGCCGTGCGCAAGAAGGCGGAGAAAGTGCGCGCGCAGATCCCCACGCCCGCGCCGATGTTCGAGCGCAAGGTGCCGAAGAGCCCTCTCTTCGAGAACCTCACCGAGGAAGAGCGCAAAGCCCTGGCCGCGGAGATGGAGCTCGAGCAGCACGAGGAGGGCCACGTCATCATCAGCGAAGGACAGCCCGGCTCGTCGATGTACATCATCATCAGCGGCGAGGTGAAGGTCTTCACCGTCGGGAAAGACGACAAGACTGTCTACCTCGCCAAGCTCGGCGAGGGCGACTTCTTCGGCGAAGTGAGCGTGCTCACCGGCCGCCCGCGTACGGCCACGATCACCGCCTCCCAGCCGACGGAGCTGCTGCGCCTCGACAAGGAAAAGCTCGACAACGCCTTGGCCAAGCACCCCGGCATCCGCAAGGTACTCGACGAGTTCTACCGCAAGCGCGCCAAGCACACGGTCGAGGCGATGATCGAATCGATGAAGAAACGTCAGGGATGAGCGAAACCAGAAACCAGAAACCAGAAACTAGAAATGAACGCCAGGCGGGCGGCGGCCTTCTGGTTTCTGGTTTCTGGTTTCTGGTTTTCGGCAGGAGATAGCAACATTGGCGGTCCTTCCGATTGTCAAATACGGCGACGACGTCCTGCGCCGGCCCACGGCGCCGGTGACCGACTTCGACGACGCCCTGCAGACGCTCATCGACGACATGGTCGACACGATGTACGCTGCCCCCGGCGTCGGCCTGGCCGCGAACCAGGTCGGCGTCTCCAGGCGCCTGGCCGTCATCGACCTCTCCGTCGGCAAGAAGCCCGGCGAGCTGCACGTGCTGATCAACCCCGAGATCGTCGAGCGCATCGGCCAGCAGACCGAGGACGAGGGCTGCCTCTCCATCCCCGACTTCACCGAGGGCGTCGTCCGCCCCGAGCGCGTCAAGGTCCGCTTCCTCGACCGCAACCGCGAGGAGCGCGAGATGTGGGGCGAGGGGCTGATGGCGCGCGCTCTCTGCCACGAGACCGACCACCTCAACGGCAACCTCTTCCTCGATCATCTGCGCGGCTTCAAGAAAGAGCGCATCCTCCGAAAGATTCAGAAGCTGGCGAGAGCCGGGATGTGGGGCTGAGATGCCGTCGCACGCCGCGGTCGTGACCGAGATCGAGGAGCTGGCGCCGAGCGTCCTGCAGATCACCATCGCCTTCGCCGGCGAAGAGTTCCGTTTTCAACCCGGGCAGTGGGTCAACTTCCGCTTCCCCGAGGGAGTCTCGCGCGCGTACACGATCGCCTCGGCGCCGGAGCGGCCGCAGGCGGTGCAGCTCTGCGTGCGCGTCGGGCCGGGGAAGGGTGGCGTGGCCCTGAGGAAGCTCGAGGCCGGGGCGACGGTGACGGTCGAGGGGCCGTACGGCGACTTCCTGCTGCCCGAGGGCGACAAGCGCCCGGTCGTCTTCCTCGCCGGCGACACCGGCATCGCCCCGATCCGGAGCATCGTCCTGCACATGCTGGCCTCGGATGATCCGCGGCCGATCACGGTGCTCTACGAGCCCGACCACCGCCACATCCTCTACGCCGGCGACTTCGATCCGCTGGCCCGCGACGGCCGCATCGTGCACATGAGCGGCAAGATCGAGACGCTCATCGCCCGCAACCGCGGCGCGCTGCACGACGCCGTGAAGATGGCCGCGGGGTTCGATCCCTTTCTCGACCGCGTGCGCCAGGCGCTGCAGGAGAGCGACGTCGGCGGCGAGCTGATTACGGAGACGTTCGGACCGTTACCGTAACCATCCCGGCAACACGCCCAGCCGCCGCGCGTTCTCGCGGAACTGCGCGTAGGCCCGCTCCGCCCGCCCGACCTCGAGCTCCGCGCGCGGGATCTGATCGAGCGTGTACTGGAGCTGCGTCGAGTCGTACGTGAACTGCTGCGGCTTGTAGCCGAGGGAGAGCAGCCCGGCGATGTGCGAGCGCAGCGCCGCGGCCTTCGCCGTCAGGAGGTCGAGCTCCTCGCGGGCGCGGCGGATCGACTCCTCGTACGCCTGCGCGTCGCGGCGCCAGGTCCACTCGTCGCCGGGCGGCGGAAGAGGCTCTTCGGCCGCGAAGACCGGAAGCTTCGCCGTGGTCGGCGTGCCGGAGTGGTTCTGCTCGAGCTCGCGGAGGAGGCGGTCGCGCTCCGCCTCGCTGACTTTGAGGCGCAAGGTGGTTTCGGCCTTGATGACGGGCGTCATCCCCGCCGCGCGCGTGGCGGCGAGGTCGACGTCGGCCTCGGGCACGGAGTAGAGCGCACCGCCGCTGCGGAAGATGACCTGTCCGTTGTCGACCTTGACGCTGCCGTCGACGTCGATCCGCTCGCCGCCGCGGAAGACGAGGGTTGGCGTCGGGATGGTGAGCGCGGTGAGAAGAAGGAGTGCAAACAGGGCCTGCATGGCGGTCTCCTTTCGCGAGAGAGTAACACCTGATAACGTCCGCGGGCGATGCCGAACTGGCTACATCTCTTTTTCAACGGTCTCTACCACCTCGGCCTGGCGCTGTGGATCGGGGGGGCGGTGGCCCTCGGCGCCCTCGCCGCCCCGGCACTCTTCGGCGCGTTGCCGCGGCAGCAGGCCGGGTCGATTTTCGGCCCGACCCTGCGGCGCTTCGCCAAGCTGCGCCTCGGAGCCGTGGCCCTGATGATCGTTGGCGCCGGAGGGAAGCATCTCATCTTCGAGACGCATGCGCGGACGCCCTGGATCACACTTCGGTGGGTCCTGATTGCCATCCTTGCGGTGATCGTCGTCTACGAGATCGGCGTCCTTCATCCGGCCATGGAGCGCCTGCGCGGGGACCCGGCGTTCGGACGCCTGCACAAGCGCTCCGAGGGGCTGATGAAGGCGTCGCTGGCGGTCGCGGTGATCGCTTTGTTCGTCAGTTGATAGAATTCCCCCTCACGCCACATGGGAAGTAGTCTCTCGCACGCCCACTGGACCGCGATCGCCATCGTCTGCGGGCTCCTCTACCTCATCTTCGACGCGGCGCGTTCGTTTGTGCAGCAGGTCAGCCCGGTCACGCTGCGGCGCTGGAGCGGCGACCCGGAGATGGAGACGGCGCGGCGGTGGTTCCAATACGACGCGCGCAACCTGCAGCTCCTGAGCGGGGCCATGCTGCAGATCTCGCTGGTCCTGGCCATGTCGGCGACCATCATGGCTCTCGACGACCATCCGCTTTGGCAGGCCTGCCTCTACGCCGCCGCGATCTGGGTCGCCGTGGCCGCGTTCTGGAAGTTCGTCCTGGCCTTCATCCCTGAGGACCTCGGCGAGAAGATCCTGCGCGGCCTCTTGCCGTTCTCGCACTTTTTCTACCTCCTGTTCTGGCCCGTCGTCTTCCCGCTGCGGCGGCTCTTCGCGCGCCTCGAGCGCGACAACCACGACGCCGGCGACGAAGACGAAGTCACCGAGGAGGAGGTGCAGGCCTTCATCGACGTCGGCGAAGAGGAGGGCATCCTCGAAGGCACCGAGGGGAGGATGGTGCAATCCGTCGTCGAGTTCGGCGACCGCCTGGCCCACGAGCTGATGACGCCGCGCATCGACGTCGTGGCCTTCGATGCCCGCCGCCCCACCGAGGAGCTGGCGCAGCTCTTCAGCGAGTCGAAGTACTCGCGCATCCCCATCTACACCGAGGGCATCGACAAGATCACCGGCATCGTGAACGTCAAGGACCTATTCGACGTCGTGCTCAAGCAGGAGCAGAAAACCGTCAGCGAGCTGGCCCGGCCGCCGTACTTCGTGTCCGAGACGAAGAAGGTGTCGGTGCTGCTGCGCGAGCTGCAGAGCGAGCACCTGCAGGTCGCCGTCGTCGTCGACGAGTACGGCGGGACGGCCGGGATCATCACCCTCGAGGACATCGTCGAGGAGATCGTCGGCGAGATCGCGGACGAGCACGAGGAGGAGGAGGTCGCCGTCATCGACATCGGCGGCGGCGAGTATCTGGTCAGCGGCTTGCTTCGCATCGACGACCTGGAGGAGATGCTCGATGCGGAGCTGTCGAGCGACGACTACGAGACCGTGGCCGGCCTGATCTTCACGTCGCTCGGGCGTATCCCCAAAGTCGGCGCCACGGTGCGCAAGAACGGCTATAAGTTCGTCGTCGACCGCGCCGACCGCCGCCGCATCTACCGCGTGCGGGTGTCGCAGGATCCGGAGTGGGAGCGTGAGCGAGAAGAAGCTGAAGGGTGAGCGAAAATTCGGCATCGTCGCCATCGTCGGCCGCCCGAATGCCGGCAAGTCGACGCTGCTGAACCGCATCCTCGGCCAGAAGGTCTCGATCGTCTCCTCGAAGCCGCAGACGACGCGCAACCGCATCGTCGGCATCCTCAACGATCCCGAGCGCGGGCAGATCGCCTTCCTCGACACCCCCGGCATCCACAAGCCGCTGCACAAGCTGAACGTGCGGATGATGAACCACGTCCGCTCCGCGCTGGCCGAGGCAGACGTCGTGGCCATGATCGCCGACGCCGGCGAAGCCTTCGGCCGCGGCGACCAGTACGTCGTCGACATGCTGCGCGAGGTGACGGCGAAGCGCTTCGCCATCCTCAACAAGATCGACCTGGTGAAAAAACAGAAGCTCCTGCCGATGATGGAGCACTACGCGAAGGCGGAGCTCTTCGACGAGATCGTCCCCGTCTCCGCCGCGACGGGCGACGGCGTCACGCAGCTCGTCGATCTCTTCTTCGCCAACGTGCAACCGGGCGAGCCGGCCTATCCGATCGAGGACTACACGACGCAGCCGGAGCGCTTCTTCGCCGCGGAGATCATCCGGGAGAAGCTGCTCGCGCACACGGTCGAGGAGCTGCCGTACACGACGGCGGTGGCGGTTGATCGCTGGGAAGAAAGCGACGATCTGATCAAGATCTACGCGACGATCGTCGTGGAGCGCGAGTCGCAGAAGCCGATCGTCATCGGCAAGCAGGGATCGATGGCCAAGCAGATCGGAACGGAAGCGCGTCAGGAGCTCGAGGCGACCCTCGGCGTCAAGGTCTTCCTCGACCTCCACGTGGCCGTCCACGAGCGCTGGCGGGAGGACGAGCGCTTTCTGGGCGACCTCGAATGGCCCCTCTCGTAGGCAGCGGATGTAGAATCTGCGCCACGGCCAGTTCAATCGAAAAAGGGAGGGAGATCCATGCAGCATCTTCGAAGGGGTTGTTGTTTCTTCGTCGTGACGCTCATCTCCACGGCATTGTTCGCCCAGCAGACGGGCTCGATCAGCGGCAGGGTCACGGCGTCGGACAAATCGGCGCTGCCCGGAGTCACGGTCGAAGCCCGATCGAACGTGCTTCCGCAGCCGCGCGTCACCACCACGGAGGCAAACGGCGATTACGCGTTACCCGCGCTCATCCCCGGCAAATACACCGTCACCTTCACGCTCTCGGGCATGCAGACGGTCACGCGCCAGGCGGAGGTCCTGCTGCGATCGGTCACGCCGCTCGACGTGACCATGGGCGTGGCCGGCGTATCGGAATCGATCACCGTCACGGCCGAGACGACGCTGGTGAACAAGGAGTCGACGGCCATCCAGAGCGGCCTCAATAGCCAGGAGCTCCAGACCCTGCCGATCGCCCAGGAGTACCGCGACCTGCAGAAGCTGATTCCCGGTGTGATGTTTACGCAGGATCAGACGCGCGGCCCGAGCGCCGGCGGCAGCGGGCAGGACAACGTCTATCTCTTCGACGGCGCAAACGTGAGCCTGCCGCTGTTCGGCAATCTCTCCGCCGAGCCGGCCACGCACGACATCGCCCAGATCAACATCATCCGGGGCGGCGCGAAGGCCACGGAGTTCGACCGCTCCGGCGGCTTCTTCATCGATTCCGTGTCGAAGTCGGGCACGAACAGGTTGAGCGGCGAAGCGCAGTACCAGATCCTCCGCCACAACTTCTCGGCGACGCCGTCGATCGTCAGCAGCCTCAAGTATCAGGAGGATCGCGACTGGTGGACGGCGGACCTCGGCGGTCCGATCATCCGCGACCGCCTCTTCTTCTTCGGCTCGTACTACCGCCCGGTGTACTCGCGAAGCAACGCCAGCAACGTCTACGGCGATCTGCCCGAGTATCACAAAACGCGCAACGAGGGCTTCGGCAAGCTGACCTGGACTCCGACGCAGGCCATCCTCCTCAACGGCAGCTACCGCAACTCGAGCTCCCACTCCGCGAACAACGCCTTCACCTCGACGCAGGCGGGAACCACCGGCACGACCGATGTCGGCGGCCTCAAGATCTTCATCGGTGAGGGCTCGTGGATCATCAATCCCCAGAGCTACGCATCGTTCAAGTACAACGACTTCACCAACAGGACGGGCGGCACTCCGACGACGATCATCGGCAGCACGTTCTCCACCGCGCCGGGGACGAAGCTCGACATCAACAACCTTGCGAACCTCGGCGCATTCATCGTGCCCTGTCCGGGTCCTTCGGCGACGACCGGCTGCGCGATCAATCTCGCGCCGAACACCGCGGTCAACCAGTTCCTCGCGCCGTTCGTGACGAAGTACGGATACTCGGGGACGAACGGACCGACCGGCGGCGGCACGCTCGGCGCGTCCTCGCAGTTCGACCGCGACGACTTCTTCCGCAAGCAGGGGCAGGCCCAGTACAACCTGACCGTCGGCACGGCCGTGACGCACGACCTGCACGTAGGCGCTCAGGGCTACACCGACTCCGAGGATCTGGACCGCACCACCAATGGGTGGGGCGTGCTGACCATCCCCGGCGGCGGCACGACTTGCGCGGCCAATATCTGCGGCACCTCCCAACCGATCTTCTTCCAGGCCCAGGTGCAGCAGCAGAGCGCCGGCGTTGCGAAGATCCACTCGGAGTTCGTCTCGCGCAACCTCGAGCTGAACGACAGCATCCGCTGGGGCAACTGGACCTATAACCTCGGCCTGATGGCCAGCCACGACGTGCTGTACGGGCAAGGACTGGCGAAGGCCGACAATGTCGCCGGCTTCGTGAAGTCGCCGGGAACGAAGTACAAGATGTACTCGATCCCCTGGGACAAGGAGATCCAGCCGCGCCTCGGAACGACCTGGGCCTACAACGGCCAGGACACGGTCTACGCATCATGGGCGATCTACAACCCGGCCGCCACGTCGCTGCCGCGCGCCGCATCGTGGGACCGCAATCTCCGCAATACCATCAATCTCTATTTCGATCAGAACGGCACGCTCATGGGCGTCGATCCGGTGAAGGCGTCCTCGGGCAAGCTCTTCGTCCCCGACATGAAGCCGCGAACGGTCAACGAGTACCTGATCGGGACCTCGCAGCAGATCAACCGCGATTTCTCGACGCGCGTCTACGGCCGCTACCGCAAGACCACGCATTTCTGGGAAGACACGCCGAACACGGCGCGCATCGACTGCGGCGCCTCCGCGGCGAACCTGGCCAAGGATCCGTCGAAGTGCAATCCGCCGGCGAGCGTGCCGCGCGAGCCATACATCGCCAATCTCAACGACCAGCTCGCGGCCATCGGCAGCGGATCGACGTACGTCATCGCCGACCTCGACGGCGCCTTCACGAAGTACTACGAGGCCACCGTGGAGTCGGAGTGGCGCCACGGCTCGACCTGGGCCCGCGGCTCCTACACCTGGAGCCACTACTACGGCAACTTCGACCAGGACAACACCACCGGGGCGGGCAGCGGCGCCGGCGCGGGCAACGATCAGAACAGCTTCATCGGCTCCTCGAACGTGGGCGACGGGCCGGGCCGCCAGCTGTGGGACAACAAGTACGGCGATCTGCATGGCGACCGCCGCAACGTGTTCAAGGTTTACGGCGGCCACGACCTGCCGTGGCGCGGCAGCGTCGGCGCGTTCTTCGTTTTCCAGTCCGGCCAGCCGTGGGAGGCGTGGGACCGCCACGTCTACGATCCGCTGATCGGCACGAGCACGAGCGACACGATCCGCTTCGCCGAGCACGCCGGCTCGCGGCGAACGCCATCCCACCATCAGCTCGATTTGAATTACACGCAGAGTTTCCCGCTGACACGCGGCTTCACTCTGCAATTGCGAGGCGACATCTTCAACGTCTACAACAGGCGCACCGGATATAACCCGCAGCCGAGCGTGAATACGTCGACCTTCGGGCAGTATCTGAATTCGTTCGATCCGAGGCGCTTTCAGCTCGCCTTGAATGTGATGTTCTGACCCTCACCGGAACAACCGCTCACGCGCGATCAACTCGCGCGTGAGCGGGCTGGCGTGGGCGCGCGCAGCCTCGATGCGCGCCCGCGCATCCGGTTCGCGCAGCAGCACCGCCACCTGCGCGCGCTTGAAGAGCGCCATCGGATAGTTCGGATGCGACGGCGGCACGCGGTCGAGGGCGTTGCGGGCGTCGTCGTAGCGGCGGGCATCGAGGTAGAGGACGCCGAGCTCGAGGTCGTGGCCGGCGTGCGCTTTTTCGAAGGCATCGATCGCGACGGGCGTGTTGCCGGCGCGCATGGCCAGCTCGCCGAGGTGCACGAGCTCCGCGGATGAGGGCGTGCGCAGGGCGTTGATGCGCTGGCGCAGCGCCACGGCGTCGGCGAAGCGGCCCTGCTTTTCGCGCACGGCCGCCAGCCCCTCCAGCGCCGCGACGCGGTCCGGCGCCTCGGTCACGACGCCTTCGAGCAGCGGCACGGCCTTCTGCCACTCCGGGCCGCGCGCGTAATGCAGGCCGAGGTACTGGCGCACGTCCTGCGACTGCGGCGCGATCGCCTGCGCTTTCTGATACGTGGCGAGCGCCTCGGCGTCGCGTCCGAGCATCGAATAGCACGTGCCGAGGCGCAACGCGGCGTCGAGGTTCGTCGGATCGTCTTTGAGAATGCGCGCGAGCAGCGGCACCGCCTTCGCGTACTGCTCGCGCACGAAGAGCCGCGCGGCCTCGTCCTCGATGGCGAAGAGGCGGGTCATGTCGGCGGGGCGGGGGGCGTCGGGGCGCACGACCGGCTTCGACGACGACGCCACGTAGCCGAGGCTGGCCAGCTTGCGGCGCTCCTCGTCGCTGACGTTCGGCGGCTCCGCGCTCGCGGCGGCGTCGAGCGACGGCACCGGATACTCGCGCAGCGTGGCTCGCGCGGCCCGGGAGAGATTCGCGCCGGCGCCGAGGTCGTGGGTCTCCTTCGGATCGGCGACGACGTCGTAGACCTCCACGCGTCCGGCGAGGATCGCCTTCGTCCGCCCGTCGACGGCCATGACTTGGGGCTGCCATCCGTAGTCGAGGAAGGGCTTCATGGCCTCGGCCGCGACGATTTCACGGGCTGCGGGCGCACTCTGTGCGCCCCTACCGTTCGCTACGCCGGTAGGGGCGCACAGCGTGCGCCCGCTCGCGATGCGTGCCCAGTCGAGCACCGTGTCGCAAATCTGCCGTGTGCTCACCGGCCCCTCGACGCTGCCCGCGGGAACGCCCGGCCCGGCGACGAGCAGCGGCACGCGCATCGTCGACTGGTACATCAAGTTCCCGTGCTGCTGTTCGCCGTGGTCGCCGAGGCCTTCGCCGTGATCGCCCACGATGATCACCGCGGCGTTCGCGCCGAAGCGCTGCCGGAACGCGGCCACGAGGCGGCCCAGTTGCTCGTCCATCGTGGCCACTTCGCCGAGGTACGGGTTCGAGGCGAAGCGGCTGCGGTACGGCTCCGGCGGCTCGTACGGGAAATGCGGCTCGTAGTAGTGCACCCAGAGGAACAGCGGCTGCGGGGACTTCGAGAGATAGGCGAGGGCGCGGTCGGTCGTGTCGCGCGCGCTACGCTCCTCGCGCGGCTCCGGCATGGCGTCGTCGTAGACGTCGAAGCCGCGGGCCAGGCCGAAGCGCCGCGCCAGCGCGAACGCGGAGACGAAGGCGGCGGTGCGGTAGCCGTTCGCTTTCAGCCGCTCGGCGAGGAGGGCCTGCTTCGGCGAGAGATAGCGGCCGTTCTCGTGCAGCCCGTGCCCGCCCGGATAGAGCCCGGTCATCATCGACGTGTGCGACGGCAGCGTCTGCGGCACGGCGCAGTAGGCGTAGTCGAAGCGCCGCGCGGTCCTGGCGATGGCGTTGAAGGCCGGCGCGACCTCGGGCGTGACGGCGTCGGCGCGCGTGGTGTCGAGCGTGACGAGGAGGATCGACACGGGCGGCGGCGCGGGGGCTTCGGGCTTGTGGCAGGCGGCGGCGAGGAGCGCCAGGGCTGCGATAGTCTTGCGCATGTCGATGGTGACGATCGAACAGTTTCGCGAGATCGCGCTCTCACTGCCGAAGGTCGAAGAGGGAACCTCGTACGGCACACTGGCATTTCGCGTCGGCAAGAAGTTCCTGGTCCGTTTGCGCGAGGACAACGAGTCGATCGCTCTCAGGTGCGGCTTCGACCTGCGCGACATCCTCCTCGAATCCGATCCGAAGACGTTCTTCACCACCGACCACTACCGCGGCTACCCGGCGGTGCTCGTGCATCTGTCGAAGATCGACGCCGCGCGCCTCCGCGACGTGCTCACCGCGGCCTGGCGGCAACAGGCGCCGAAGAAGCTCGTCGCGCAGCATCGCTGACGCGTCAGGGCATCGCGCAGGGAACGTTCGCCGCGCACTTCGTCGGCTTCGGATCTCGCGTGTCTTTGTTGTCGCTAAAGCACCAGTCGACGAGCTTCGCGCCGTAGCGCGTCACGGTGCCGGGCGGGATGTCGGCGCGCTTCACTTCCTGGAAATCGAACTGGATGCTGCCGTCCGCCGCGGCCGTAGCCAGCAGATAGCCGTAGGTGTTCTCCAGTCCCTGCGTCCCGGCCGGCAGTCTGTAGCGGACGGCGCCGGCCGTTCCGACGATCCAGCCCGGCAGAACGCCGCCGTTGTTGCGCCAGTAATCGGTGTCGAAGACGTTGGTCTGCAGGAAATGAGAATGGCTGGCCAGCAAATAGACTTTCTTCCCCGCTTTGGCGGCGGCGAGGAGCTTCTTGTAGGCCTGAACGCCGGAGCGCTCGCCGTTCGCCGTCTGGTTCATGCTGTGGTCGCAGCTCTGGCTATGGGGGAGCGCGGCGTGCCCGCCGAGGACGATGGTCTTGATCGACGGATCGCCGACGTCCGCGTCGATCCGCTTCTCGATCCATTTTTCCTGCGCGTCGTCGAACGCGTAGTCGGCGTTGTCGACGCTGATGAAATCGATGCCCTGCCGGATCCAGTGGTAGTAGGCCTTCAACTGATGATCGTTGGGATCGTCGCGCAGGCGCAGGGCGACGATCTCCGGCTGCATCAGCCAGTCGGCGAATTGCTCGAGCCATGCGTCCCTCGTCTTCGGCTGGATGATCTCGTGGTTTCCGGGGGAGAGAAACACCTGCAGCTTGAACGGCGCGACTTGCTGGGCGATGAAGTCGGGCCACGCCGCCGCCTCGTAGGCGATGATGTTCGTCGCTTTGACGGCCTGCATGTCCTCGTCGAAGTCGTAAATCTTCCGGAAATCGCCGAGGTGCCAGTAGAACTGCGATTGCGTAGCGCCGGCCGAGGCGGCGATGGCGGGCATGATCACGTCGCCGCAGTCGCGAGAGTCGCCGGAGACCGCGAATTGCCACGACTGCTGCGCGGCGGCCGGCAGAGCAGACAGAAGAACGGCGCAGATGAGGAGCTTTCGCATGCGGCGAATGCTTTCAGTTTCGGCCCTGCAATTGCAACCCGCACCGCGATGATTGGTTTCTTGCTGGCTGCCGTCGTCTACACGGCGAATCAGGGCAGCGCGATTCAGCTGAAGCTGCCGGACGAACCACACCTCAAAGCCGTGCACGTGATTTGGCGGGAGAAGACGGTGCCGGCATTTCACGCCGGCGCCGCGTGGACGACGATTCTTGGCGTCGATCTCGATACGACGCCGGGCGAGCACCCGGCGGAAGCCCTGCTGACGATGGATGACGGACACGTTGAACGGCGCGAAATCCTCATCAAGGTCGTTGCGAAGACATTTCCAACCACGCCGTTGAAAGTCGAAGAGCGCTTCGTCGAGTTGGGCAAAGCGGACCTCGAGCGCTCACGTCGCGAGTCGAAGGAAACAGAAGCGATTTACGGGCGGATCACGACGGATCTCGTCCCCGAGGAGCGTTTCATCGTTCCGATTCCCGGAGTCGCCGGCAGGAACTTCGGAGAGCGCCGCATCTTCAACGGCCAGCCTCGCGCGCCACACGCCGGCGCCGACTTGCACGCGGCGAGCGGTACGCCGGTGCATGCAACAAACCGCGGTCGCGTCGTCCTCGCGAAGAACCTGTTCTTCACGGGAAATACCGTGATTCTCGACCACGGCTTGGGGATCTATTCGATTTACGCGCACCTCTCTCGAATCGACGCCAGGAGCGGCGAGATCGTGAAGAACGGGCAGATCATCGGACTGGTCGGCGCAACAGGCCGCGTCACCGCGCCGCATCTTCATTGGGCAATGCGGGTGCAGGGAGCGCGGGTCGATCCTTTCTCACTGGTCGGCGCGGCGCCGTAGGGCGCGTTACCATCGCCGGATGCTGAACTACATCTGGTTCGCCCTCCTGGCGATCGCCCTCGTCGTGGCCATCTTCAACGGCACGGCGGCGCAGGTGACGAAGGCGTCGGTCGACTCCGCGAAGACCGCCGTCGAGATCTCCCTCGGCCTCGTCGGCGTCATGACCCTCTGGCTCGGCATCATGCGCGTCGCCGAAAAGGCAGGCCTGGTCACGCTGCTGGCGCGGCTCCTGACGCCGTTCCGGCGGCTGCTGTTTCCCGAGATCCCGCCCGACCACCCCGCCATCGGGGCGATGATCATGAACCTCGCCGCGAACATGCTCGGCCTCTCCAACGCCGCCACGCCCCTCGGCATCAAAGCCATGGAGGAGCTGCAGGAGCTGAACCCGGAGAAGGAGACGGCCTCGAACGCGATGGTGACGTTCCTCGTGCTCAACACCGCCGGGATTCAGTTCATCCCCGCGACGATCATCGGCGTCCTGGCCGCGGCGGGGGCGAAGAATCCGACGGCGATCATCTCCACGACGATCGTGGCCACGCTCTGCGGCGCCGTGGCCGCGGTGACGGCAGCGAAGATCCTGCAGCGATTTTTTCCGGCGCCGGCCCCGCGCGTCGACGTCGAGCCGGACGAGGTGACGCAGTGATGCGCGCGACGCTCGAGGCGATCTCGCTCTGGGCGATTCCGGTGCTGCTGGTGCTGATCCCGCTGGCCGGCATGCTCCGTGGCGTAAAGGTGTACGACACGTTCATCGACGGGGCGAAGGAAGGCTTCAACGTGGCCGTGCGGATCATCCCCTTCCTCGTCGGGATCCTCGTGGCCATCGGCATGTTCCGGGCCTCGGGGGCGATGGACATGCTGACCGCGGCGCTGGCGCCGATCGCCGCGCGGACGCGTTTCCCGGCCGACCTGATCCCGCTCGTTGTCCTGCGCACGCTTTCCGGCAGCGGCTCGCTGGCGCTGACGACCGACATCATCAAGAAGTTCGGCCCCGACTCGCTGCTTGCCCGCACCGCGGCCACGCTCTACGGCTCGTCGGAGACGCTCTTCTACGTGCTCGCCGTCTACTTCGGCGCGATCGGTGTGAAGCGGACGCGCCACGTGATTCCGGCCGCGCTGGTCGGCGACATCGTCGCGGCAGTCGTGGCGGCGTCAGTCTGTGCGTGGATGTTTGGATCCCGGTAGGGGCGCACAGCGTGCGCCCTCCGGTCCGAGGTACGCTACGCCGATGTCCGATGCCGACCGCAAAAGCATCCGCCTTCCCCAATTCCTCTACCGCGGCGCGGCATACTTCGTAACGATTTGCGCCTTCGAGCGGCGTTGTATCTTCGTCGCGGACCTAAGCCAAAGACCTAAGCCTTCTGCCTAGCCTGTCCCTGCCGCTTAGGACGGTTCGTCTTGACAAGGGTCCGTCTCTGCCATCTTGCCGAGAGGGCGTGAGGATTGTTGTTTCGCCTTCGACGCGGCCGGTTCGGGTTCTTCGCGGCTTTAGCGCGGTGAGCACTGATCCGTTTTTTGATATTTGCGTGCGGCACCGCGAGTATAGCTCTCGGAATCGCCGAAATGATTCCTGGACTTGAATCATGTCAGGCTTTTTAATCATTCTTTATGCTCCACGATCGTGAAGCGCGCCTAAGCCGCACCGAACGTTCTGATTGCCTCGGCTACTCGATCAAAGTATGCATGGGACGAATCGATGCAGAACTCCTCGCTCCCCCAAAGATATCGCAGAGCCCTTGTCGGATCTCGTTCGCATGCTGCCGCCACCACGCACGCAAAGCGCATCTTAGACTGCTTTCCTAAACTCCACTTGGCAAGATGGCAACAGGAGAAATACTCGTCTACACACTTTGCGATCTCCGGGTACTTCTCCATCATGAACGGAAGGCACAAAGTTTCTAGGTTGCCCGGTTTGTCAAACCATGGAATAAGGAGTATTCCAACCGCCGGCGCGCGATGAGAAACCTCCAAGGGTTTTGTCGGCGCTCCAAGCCCTGCAGCTACAATCTGCTTTCGTATTTCGTCAAACCGCGCTTCCGGCGCGTCATCACTGTCGGAGACGATCAACACCTTAGTCACTCCGCTCTGGATAGGAATTGCCGTCAGAAACTCCCGAAAGTCCTTCCCTTGAGCGATCTCGACGTCGAATGTGCCAAGCGTCCGTCTTTGAATCAGACTAAGCAAGAATGCTTTATCTGCTTCACCCTCGCAGGCTATAACAGCCGGGGCCTTGAACGTTCTCAACGGATTTCAATCTCTTGATTGAGAGCGGCCTCTAACTGGACACCGCTAAATTGCTTGAGCGCGCTACCGCCATCCGCCAGCCGCTCGGTTCGAATTAACGCAAAGTCATTTTCTTTGCCGCGGATAACATCGCGCAGCGCCGCAAGGCACTCACCGCTATGTGTCGAGATAAAAAGTTGGGCATCAGCGCGCCGTGCGCTTTCAAGTAGGCAAGCCCACACCTTCGGCAAGTGCTTAAAATAGATACCGTCCTCTAACTCGTCAACTAACACGGCGCCTTTACGAGCTACCTCAATGCCGAGCAGTAGTTGAACTAGCTTATTTACACCCTGCGAAACCACCGCCAACGGAATTTTAGGTGACAACCCGTAAATCTTAGCGTAGAGCATCACGACGCCCGCATTTGTTTCGGTGGACAGTCGTTGAACAAAAGGGAATAGCTGTTTAAGGGATTTTAAGAAGTCGTCTTCGCGATTCTGCTTGCTAAGTTCGGAATAACGTGCGGCGGCCTCGCTAGGTGCAGCCGCCGAAACGGTGCTGTAAAAATACGAAATCGGAAGGACGTCTGCCCCGGCGGCGAGGCCGAGCACTAACCCCTCTGGGGTTAACTTAACACCTGCTGTTGAGGGACGATCACCCACTGACCATGTGAATTCAATCGGCACAGTCAAGGATGGCTTACCGTTAAGCGGGACGATTGTTGCTGCGCCAGAACCAGGTCGTCCGACAACGACCGAACGACTTGGTCCTTCGGAGTCGGTGATTGTAATTAGAATTGGCGATGACATGTCCAGGTCAAAGAATAAGTCTCGCCAGATTTCGTCAGTAACTTTTCTATCTTGATTGACAAGGACCGTATCACCGAGCCCGCGCTGCGCTCGCATGCGGAGTGTGAGTTCTGGCGAATTTCCGCCGACGAGAAAAATCGCCTCCATGAGAGACGTCTTACCTGACCCATTCTCCCCAACGATCACGTTTACACGGCGCAAGTCTGTCAGCCGCTGCGACTTGAAGCACCGGAAGTTCTTTATTTCTATATCCCTAATCCGCATAAACTGAGGCCGTCGAGTGGTTGCGATCCCGCTCCGTGCTAGACGATATCATCTAACGCGAGAAGTGGCATAACGCCGCCGAACTCCACAGTTATTATATCGCTGTGTTACCGCCGGAGGGACGATCCGTCGCCACTGGGCTGGAGCACATCATCAGCGGGAAGGCGGACTTGGATCGTGCGCCTGTGCGCACCAGCCGGCGAGATAGTTGTTACCGCCGGATACTCGAGGCCAGCCAAACGACCGCGCCGATCACGAGCGCGATCCCCGCGGCGATCGCGTTGAATCGATTCAGCGTGACCACGAATATCATCGACACCGCCGTGCCGAGGATCGCCAGGATGATCTTCTTCGGCGTGCGCGTGCCGAGGAACGGCAGCGACGCGCAGCCGGCGAGGTAGGTCGTGAGGCGCGCCACGGTCGACAGCAGCGCCAGCTGCGCGAACGAGCCGGCTACAGCGGCGATGGCAGCGACGACGACGTGGATCGTGATCGCCACGATCGGCGTGCGGAAGCGCGGGTGGACGTAGCTGAGCGGGCCCATGCGCCGGTCGAGCGACAGCGCGTAGAGCATGCGCGAGCCCTCCAGCACCGTGCCGGAGTTCGTCCCGGCCATCGACAGCAGCGCGCCGAGGGTGACGAGGATCGCGCCGACGGGACCGACGATCTCCGCGGCGGCCGAGGCGATGGGCGTCTTCGTCGCCGAGAGGTCGGGGATCGCCGACATCGCCCCGAGCTGCGCGAGGACGTAGATCGCGGCGATGGCCAGCGTGCCGACGAGCAGCGCGCGCGGCAAGTCCCGGCGCGGGTCCTTGTACTCGCCGGCCGGAACGCCGAGGTTCTCGAAGCCGGCGTAGGCGAAGAGCATGAAGAGCGCGGCGGCGTTCCAGTCGGTGCCGGGGCCGGGGAGGTGCAGCGAAGCCGGAATGGGGTTGTGCTTCCAGACGATGAGGGCGACGACGATGAAGCCGACGAGCGGCACGAGCTTGCCGAAGGTGAAGACGTAGATCGATGCGGCGCCGTAGCGGACGCCGACGATGTGAATCGCGCCGAGGATGGCGATGGAGCCGAGGATGACGGCCGCGCGCGCCGCGCCGCCGCCGAGGGTGGGGAAGAAGAGCGCCAGGGAGAGGACAAAGCCGTTCGACAGCGACGCCAGCGAGGTCAGACGGGCGATCCAATTCATCCATCCGGTCTCGAAGCCGGCGAAGTCGCCGAAGGCCGTGCGCGCATACAGATACGCTCCTCCCGGCTCGCTGAAGTGGCTGGCCGCCTCGGCGAAGCAGAGGACGAGGATGAACACCGGCACGGCGAAGAGCAGCGGCGCCCACAGCGAAAAGGGGCCGAGGAGCTTGTACGACTCGGAGGGGAGAAGGAAGACGCCGCTGCCGACGACGGCGTTGATGCACATCGCGACTAAGCCCCAGAAGCCGACGGCGCGGACGAGCTTTTCTGCTGCCATGTTTAGAAGCGGAAACTCAGAACGCAGAATGCGAATGCAGAATTGAGAAAGCGCTTCGTCTCTTCATTCTGCATTCGCATTCTGCGTTCTAAGTTTCACTGGCGTCCTTTCCAACCGCTGCCGCGAAGCACCCGTCCCGGCAACGCATTCGTCATCGCCCCCTCCCGCAACACCGCCACCCCATTCACCACCACGTCGACGACTCCCTCGCTGAACCGATGCGGATCATCATACGTGGCCACGTCGCGGATCTTCCCCGGATCGAACACCACGATGTCCGCCTTCATCCCTGGCCGCAGAATCCCGCGATCGCGAATGTTGGCGCGGTCGGCGGCCTGCGAGGTCATCTTCCGCACCGCCTCCTCGAGCGAGAAAAGGTGCTCCTCGCGCACGTAGTGGCCGAGGACGCGCGGGAACGTGCCGTACGCTCGCGGGTGCACGGCCAGGCCGGCGGCGCGGGCGGCGGGCGGGGGAGCGCCGGAGTCGGAGCCGACCGAGACCCACGGCTGGCGCAGCGCGGTCTGCACGTCGGCCTCGTTCATCGAGAAGAAGATCACGCTCGGCGATCCCGAGGTCTCGCTGAAGAGGCGGATCAGCGCCTCCTCCGGCGTCGTCTGCATCATCGCCGCGATCTCCTCGATGAAGTGCTTGTCGTACTGCGCCAGCTCCGGTTTCCCGGTGCGGGCCACGTAGATGCCGCGCTCGCGCCGCTTGGCCACCTGCGCGCGCAGCGCCTCGACGATCTTCGGCCGCTGCGCGGGGTCCTGCAGCCGCTTCTGCATTTCCTTGTAGCCGCCTTCCATGGCCCAGTCGGGGATGAGCGTCGACAGCGACGTCGACGAGGCGATGTATGGGTAGACATTCGCGGCCACGTCGAGCCCCTCGGCGCGCGCGGCGGCGATGCGCTCGACGACGTGGAGCATCTTCCCCCAGTTCGCCGCGCCGCCGACTTTGAGGTGCCAGACGTTGACCGGGATGTTGGCCTCGCGGCCGATGCGGAAGGCCTCGTCGAGCGCGGCGTCGATGTGGTCGCCCTCGTCGCGAATGTGGCTGAAGTAGACGCCGCCGTACTTCGCCGCGACCTTGGCGAGGTTGATGATCTCGTCGGTCGTCGAGTACATCGCCGGAAGGTAGATGAGCGACGTCGACAAGCCGATCGCGCCCTCGCGCATGGCCTGGTCGACGATGCGCTCCATCTCACGCATCTCGTCCGCGGTCGGCGGGCGGTTCACGTCGCCGATGACCATCTCCCGTGGGTTGGACGCGCCGACGAAGAGGGCGAAGTTGATGGCGCTGCCGTTTTTCTCGAGGACGCCGAAGTATTCGCCGAGGGTGCGCCACGGCACGCGCTCGCCGGCCGGCGCCTCGGAGTCGTTGACGCGCGGGCTCACCGGCCCGGGCGAGTGCCCTTCGCCGGTGACTTCCGTCGTGACGCCCTGGCGCACCTTGGCCTCGACGTGCGGGTCGCGCAGGACGCTGAATTGCGATTGCCCGAGGAGGTCGATGAAGCCGGGGGCGACGACGTTGTCGTGGGCGTCGAGCGTCGTCGCCGCCGCGACGGCGGAGAGGTCGCCGATGGAAACGATCGTGTCGCCGCGCACGCCGAGGTCGCCGCGATACCACGGCGCGCCGGTGCCGTCGACGATGCGGGCGTGGGTGATCTTTAAATCGAGCACGGGTTTCGGCGCGGTCGTCGCGCATGCGGCGAGAAGAAACCAGAAACCAGAAACCAGAAACCAGAACACGCTCCGCTCGCGATGACCTCTTCTGGTTTCAGGTTTCTGGTTTCTGGTTTTCATCGCATTCCCCCCATCAAATCCTCCACCCCCTGCCGCTCCCTCACCACCCGCACGTCCCCCCCGTCCACCATCACCTCCGCCGGCAGCAGCCGCGCGTTGTAATGCGAGGCCATGGAGAAGCCGTACGCCCCGGCGTCGCGGAAGGCGATCACGTCGCCGACTTGCGTGGCGTCCATGCGGCGCGGGGTGACGTTGCCGGCGGCGTCGCGGGTGAAGACGTCGCCCGACTCGCAGAGATTGCCGGCCACGACGAGCTCCTCCTCGCGGCCGCGCGCGACGGCGTTGACGATGTGGTGGTACGCGCCGTACTTCGACGGGCGGACGAGGTGGTTGAAGCCGGTGTCGCAGCCGATCCAGAACGTGCCGGCGCTGAGGCGCCGCGCCGTGACGCGCGCCAGGAGCGTCCCCGACTGCGCGACGACGTAGCGGCCCGGCTCGAGGATCGCGGTGAGGTCGCGCGCGCGCAGGAGTCGCTCGGCGATGTGCGTGAGCTCGGCGCCGTAGTCGTCGATGGGAAACTCTTTCTCCCCCGGCCGGTACGGCACGGAGATGCCGCCGCCGAAGTTGAGGAAGCGGAGGTTGCCGAACGCCGCGGAGATCTCGAGCATCCGCTTCGCCGACTGGAGCAGGGGAGCGAGGTCGTCGATGCCGGAGCCGATGTGCGCGTGCAGGCCGACGACTTTGCGGCCGCTGTCCTCGAGGACCTTGCGGGCCTCCTCGACCTCGGCCACGTCGATGCCGAACTTCACCCCGCCGCCGGCCGTGACGACGTCGACGTGATGGCCGGCGCCGACGTCGGGATTGACGCGCAGGGCGATCGGATTCGGCAGGCCGAGGGCCAGGATCCGATCGACCTCGGACATGGAATTGAGGTTGATGACGATGCGCGCGTCGCCGATGGCGTTCAGATCATCGTCGGAGACATTCGAGCAGGTGAACCAGATCTCTTCCGCCGCGAACCCGGCACGCCGCGCCAGAAAGATCTCCCCCGGCGAGACGGCGTCGGCGCCGAAGCCGTGCTGGTGCACGAGGCGCAGAATGGCCAGGTTCGAGTTGGCTTTCATGGCATAGAACGGCCGGAACGGCAGCCGGGCGAAGGCGCGCTTCACCCGATCGATCTGCCGCCGGAGGACCGCCGCGTCGTAGACGTACAGCGGCGTGCCGAAGCGGCGGGCCAGGTCGAGCGCGGAGACGTTGGCGATGTGCAGGACGCCGTCGGCGTAGTGCATGCGGGCGATGGATTATAGAGGTAGGCGATAATCGGCGAATGCAGCCGTACCTCGACCTCCTCCGCGACATCCTCGACCACGGCGCGAAGAAGTCCGACCGCACGGGCACGGGCACGCTCAGCGTCTTCGGCCGCCAGCTCCGCTTCGACCTCGGCGCGGGGTTCCCGCTGCTGACGACGAAGAAGCTGCACCTGCGCTCGATCCTCTACGAGCTGCTGTGGTTCCTGCGCGGCGAGACCAACGTCCGCTACCTCAACGAGAACAAGGTCACGATCTGGGACGAGTGGGCCGACGCCGACGGCGAGCTCGGGCCGATCTACGGCTACCAGTGGCGCTCCTGGCCGGCGGCGGACGGGCGGCACATCGATCAGATCACGAACGTCCTCGACGAGATCCGGCGCAATCCCGACTCGCGGCGGCACATCGTCAGCGCCTGGAACGTCGCCGACATCGACAAGATGGCCCTGGCGCCGTGCCACGCGCTCTTCCAGTTCTACGTCGCCGACGGCCGCCTCTCCTGCCAGCTCTACCAGCGCAGCGCCGACGTCTTCCTCGGCGTCCCCTTCAACATCGCCTCCTACGCGCTGCTGACGTTGATGGTCGCGCAGGTCTGCGCGCTCCGGCCGGGCGACTTCGTCCACACCTTCGGCGACGTCCACCTCTACCTCAACCACGTCGAGCAGGCTCGCGAGCAGCTCGGGCGCGCGCCGCGGCCGCTGCCGTCGATGACGCTCAATCCGGAGATCAGGAGCATCTTCGACTTCAAGTTCAGCGACTTCACGCTGGAGAACTACGATCCCCATCCCGCCATCAAAGCGCCGATTGCCGTATGAGGATCTCGATCATCGCCATCCTGGCGGCGAACAACGTCATCGGCCGCGACAACCAGCTGCCGTGGTATCTGCCCGCGGACCTGAAGCGCTTCAAGGCCCTGACGACGGGGCATCATCTGATCATGGGGCGGAAGACGTTCGAGTCGCTCGGCAAACCGCTGCCGGGGCGGACGAACGTCGTCGTCACGCGCAGCGGCGATTTCTGCGCGCCCGGCATCGTGGTCGTGCCGTCGCTCGACGCGGCGCTGGACATGGCCAGGGGCGACGACGAGCCGTTCATCGCCGGCGGCGCGCAGATCTACGAGCAGATGATCCACCGCGCCGACCGGATGTACATCACGCGCATCCACGCCGACTTCGAGGGCGACGCCCTCTTCCCCGACTTTGACGACGTCACGGAGTGGCGCCTCACCGACGCCGAGCACCACGAGCCGGACGAGAAGAACACGCTGCCGTACTCGTTCCTGACGTACGAGCGGGTGGGGGAGGCGCGAGATCGGGGCGAGGTGGAGTCGGGGTAGCGTGTATCTCCGCCTCCTTCGCAGCAACCGCGACTTCCGCCTCCTCTACACCGGCACGCTGATCTCCCTCGGCGGCGACTGGTTTCTCACCGTGGCCCTGCTTGACCTCGTCCTGCAGCTGACCGGCTCGGCTACGCTGGCGTCGCTGATGCTGCTGTGCCAGATGCTGCCGATCTTCATCCTGACCCCGATCGCCGGGCACGTCGTCGACCGCGTCGACCGGCGCAAGCTCATGGTCCTCGTCGACCTCATGCGCACCGGCGCCTGCCTTCTCCCGCTGCTGGCGCGCACGCCGGCGCTGCTGCCGTTCGCCTACCTCGGCGTGATCGCCATCTCGATCGGCTCGGCCTACTTCGAGCCAGCGTCGCAGGCAGCGCTGCCGAACATCGTCGCCGGCGAGGAGCTCGCTCCGGCGAACGTGCTCATGGGCTCGACGTGGGGAACGATGCTCGCCGTCGGCGCGGCCATCGGCGGCGCGGTGACGATGCGATTCGGCCGCGACGTCTCCTTCGTCGTCGATGCCGTCTCCTTCCTCGTCTCCGCGCTGATCCTCCGGATGATGCGCGCGCGCTTCAACGAGCCGCGCGAGGACCACGCGGAGGCGCCGCCGCTGCTCGAGTCGATCCGCCAGACGGCGCGCTACGCCCGCGCGAACCCGCGCGTCCTGGCCCTGCTCATGGTCAAGGGCGGCCACGGCCTCGGCGCGGGCGTGATCGCGTTGCTCAGCGTGTACGGCAAGCAGGTCTTCCGCGCCGGCGCCTTCGGCATCGGCATCCTCTTCGCCGCGCGCGGCATCGGCGCGCTCCTCGGTCCGTTCGCCGTGCACGCCTTCGCGCGTGGGCGCCCGGAGCGGCAGTACATGACCATCGGTCCGTCGATCGTTCTCTTCGGCGTCTGCTACATGATCCTCGGCTTCACGACGACGCTCTTCGTCGGCGCGATCGCGATCCTCTTCGCGCACCTCGGCGGCGGGGCGCAGTGGCAGACCTCGACGTTCGGCCTGCAGCGCGAGACTCCCGATTGGATCCGCGGCCGCGTCTTCGCCGCCGACTGGGGCTTCGCCACGCTGACGATGGCCCTCTCCTCGCTGCTGGCCGGCCTGGCCGCGGACCGCTTCGGCGCGACCGCGGCCACGATCGGCGTGGCCTCGATCTGCACGATCTGGGCGGCGTGGTGGTGGGCGTGGTCGTGGAAACTGTGGCGCGCTACGCCGCAGCACGTGCCCTGATGGCGCGTCCGAGGAGAACAAAGCCGCTGCCGAGGATCGCGTTGCCGAGCGCGCCGCCCCACTTCGGTCCGATCGCGGCGGTCAGCAACGGAAGCGCGAAGAAGCCGGCGATGACCAGAGCGGCCGCGTGTCGCGGGAGTTGCTTCGCCCGCAGCACGGCAATCGAGAACGCGATCCATCCGAGCGTGAAGAGCGAGATCGGAATGAGCGCGCCGAGGTTGTAGGGGCTGGTGATCGGTGCCTTCTCGAGAATGTCCAGCGCGGACGGCGCGCGCATCGCGAGATCGCGAATGATGAAGATGTCGACCCACTCCCACGCCAACATCAGGGCCGAGCCGAGGAACGCCATCGCGAATGCCACGGCGCCGAACCTCGGGCGGGGATCGCCGTGCACGAGATGAGCTCCGATGCAGCCGAAGAGGAGAAGCCCGACCGCGACAGCCGACGTGCTCTGACGATAGAGAAACATCGCCGACGCCGCCGTCTCGGCGAAGGGCCGGTGCATCAGCATCAGCGGCGTGAGGCACGCATTGATGAGGATCGTCAGCACGCCGCCCGCGGCGAGCGAGAGGCCGCTCCAGCGGATGAATGCGGCGTTCGGCATGGCCACTACGCCGTCGCGGCGATGAGCCGCTCCTCGATCCGCCGCCGCTTCACGCCCATGATCCACGGCACCAGCGTCTTCGGAATGCAGATCAGGAAGTAGATCGGGCCGGCGAACCGCGGAGCGAACTGCGCGAGGATCAGCGACACGATTCCGAAAAGGGCCATGAAGACGTTGTCGTAGATGCTCTCCCGCGTGTCGATGCCCTCGACCTCGTTGAGTCCCAGCTCTTCGCGCTTCGCGTAGGCGTGCGCGTACATCGCGGCGAGCAGCGCGAACACCGCGGCGAAGCCGATGCCGTACACCGTGAACATCACCGTGTCGCCGCCCGGCGGCACGTCGATCTTCTCGCCGCGCAGGCCCATCGCGAAGAGCGTGAACACGAACTTCAGCGGATAGACGTAGAAGAGCACCACGAAGAGGAGCAGCGTGTTGAGGATCATCGTCGTCCGGTCCTGCAGCGCGTAGCGCTTGAAGAACGCGTGATGCTCGAACCAGATGTCGATGAGGAGGAAGAAGCAGATTGCGAAGGGGAGGAAGCCGCGCAGCGTCTCGATCAATTCGTGATAGCTCTTCGGCGCCTCCAGCGACACCACCAGCAACGAGATGGCGAAGCCGAAGATGACGTCGCTGAAGGCCTCCACGCGCGACACCTCGCGCGCGCGGTGCCGGAACTCGATTGTGTTAGGCATGGGAGAATTGTAAAGTCCGCGCCCAATGTCGCTCCGCGAATTCAACGGAAAGCAGCCTCGGCTCGGGCAGGGCGTCTTCGTCGCCGACGGCGTTTCCATCATCGGCGACGTCGAGATCGGCAACGACGTCTCGCTCTGGTACGGCGTCGTGCTGCGCGGCGACGTGCACTTCATCAAGATCGGCTCGCGCACGAACATCCAGGACAACTGCGTCCTCCACGTCACCGGCGGCCTCTTCCCGACCATCGTGGCCGAGGAGGTCACGATCGGGCACGCGGCCGTCGTGCACGGCTGCACCGTCAAGAAGGGCGCGCTCATCGGCATGGGCTCGCGCGTCCTCGACGGCGCGGTGGTGGGGGAGTGCGCGCTCGTCGCCGCCGGCGCCGTCGTCTCCGAGGGGATGGTCGTGCCGCCGCGCACTCTCGTGGCCGGCGTGCCCGCCAAAGTGAAGCGCCCGCTCACCGACGCGGAGATCGAGCGCCTGGACATGTCGTGGAAGCACTACGTCGAACTGAAGGATCGGTACCTATGTTGAGTTTATCCCGCGCGAAGACGCGGGATCATGAGCGCACTTGCGCAGGGCCTGCCACGAAGGACGATTCACGCAGGTGCGCTGCTGATCCCGCGTCTTCGCGCGGGATAAACTTCGAGCGATGAACCGCACGCCGGCCGGGAGTCTTCGCATTGCCAACGCCGGAGAGAGCGTCACGCTCGCCGGATGGGTGCAGAAGCAGCGCGACTTCGGAGAGCTGATCTTCGTCGACCTGCGCGACCGCAGCGGCATCGTGCAGATCGTCGTCGACCGCGAGCGCGGCGCGGACGACGCCCTCATCGCCGCGGCGAAGGAGCTGCGCGGCGAGTTCGTCGTGCGCATCGACGGCGTCGTCGCCGAGCGCGCGGCCGAGGTGCGCAATCCGAAGATTCCGACGGGAGACGTGGAAGTCATCGCCGGCGCGATCGAGCTGTACAACCGGTCCGAGACGCCGCCGTTCCCGATCGAGGACGACGTCACCGCGGCCGAGGAGCTGCGGCTGAAGTACCGGTACCTCGACCTGCGGCGGCCGTCGCTTGGAAAAAACTTCGTGCTGCGCGACCGCGTCGTCTTCGCCATCCGCGACTACATGCACCGCAACGGCTTCCTCGACATCGAGACGCCGATCCTGACGAAGTCGACGCCGGAGGGGGCGCGCGACTACCTCGTGCCGAGCCGCATTCACAAGGGAATGTGGTACGCGCTTCCGCAATCGCCGCAGATCTTCAAACAGCTGCTGCAGGTGGCGGGGATGGAGCGCTATTACCAGATCGCGCGCTGCTTCCGCGACGAGGACAACCGCAGCGACCGCCAGCCGGAGTTCACGCAGATCGACATCGAGGCCTCGTTCATCGACGAGGAGGTCGTCTACGCGCTGATCGAGGGGCTGTTCGCGGAGATCTTCCCGCTGGCGGGCGTGCCGGTGACGACGCCGTTCCCGAGGATGACCTGGCAGGAGGCGATGGATCGCTACGGCATCGACCGGCCGGACACGCGTTTCGGGATGCTGATCCACGAGGTGCCGCGGATCGAGTTCCCGCCGTTCGCCGAGGCCCAGGCGGTGCGCGGCCTCGCCGTCCCGGCCGGCGCGACGTTCTCGCGGAAGCGGCTCGACGAGCTCGTGGCCGCGGCGAAGGCGCGTGGCGTGACGCTGGCGTGGCTGAAGCTCGACGCCGACAAGGGCTCTTCGATCAAGAAGTTCTTGACACCGGAAAGCATCGCCGCGATTCAAAGTGCCCTCGAGGCGAACGACGGCGATCTCGCCCTCCTCGCCGCCGGCCCGATGATCAAGACGCTCGAGACCCTCGGCGACCTCCGCCTGCGCATCGCCAACGAAGAGAAGCTCATCCCCGCCGAGACGTGGAACTTCCTCTGGGTCGTCGACTTCCCGCTGCTGGAGTGGGACGAGGAGACGCAGCGCTACTTCGCCCGACATCATCCCTTCACCTCGCCGCGCCTCGACCAGGCCGACAAGCTGGAGAGCGATCCCGGCGCCGTCCTGGCCCGTGCCTACGACTGCGTCCTCAACGGCCTCGAGCTCGGCGGGGGCTCGATCCGCATCAACCGTCCCGAGCTGCAGCAGCGGATGTTCCGCGCCCTCGGCATCGCCGACGAGGAGGCCCGCTCGCGCTTCGGCTTCCTCCTCGACGCCTTCCGCTACGGCGCCCCGCCCCACGGCGGCGTCGCCCTGGGGCTCGACCGTATCATCATGCTCATGGCCCGCGCCGAGTCGCTGCGCGACGTGATCGCCTTCCCGAAGACGGCCCGCGCTCAAGACCTCATGAGCGAGGCGCCGTCGGGGGTCGATCGGAAGCAGTTGGACGAGCTGGGTATCGTGTACAAAAGCGATTAGGGATTCGCGATTCGCGATTCGGGTTTCCTAATCGCGAATCGCGAATCGCGAATCGCGTGTCATGCATACCATCCAAATCGACACATACCCCGTCTACGTCGGCCGCGACCTGATCGACCGCACCGGCTCGCTGGTGAGCGCCCGCGGCCGCGTCTTCGTCATCACCTCCACCGCGCTGCGCGACCGCTTCGGCGAGCGTGTGGCCGCGTCGTTCCGCGACGCCGTCGTGCTGACGATGGAGGAGGGGGAGGCGCACAAGAACCTCGACACCGTCAACGACCTCGTCACGCAGCTCCTCGACTGCGGGGCCAAGCGCGACTCGCTGGCCGTCGTCGTCGGCGGCGGCGTGGTCGGCGACACGGCCGGCTTCGCCGCGGCGATCTTCCTCCGCGGCATCGACCTCGTGCACGTCCCCACCACGCTCCTTGCCCAGGTCGACAGCTCCCTGGGCGGGAAAGTCGCGGTCAATCATCCGAAGGGAAAGAACCTCATCGGCGCGTTCCATCCGCCGCGCGCCGTCGTCAGCGACACCGCCGTGCTCGACTCGCTGCCGCCCCGCGAGCTCCTCAGCGGCGTCTTCGAGGCCCTCAAGGGCGGCGTCATCGGCGACCCCGAGCTCTTCGCCCTGCTGGAGTCGCCGCCGAAGCTCGACATCGAGCAGGTCGTGCTCCGCGCTATCCGCGTGAAGGCGGACATCGTGTCGACCGACGAGAAGGAGGCCGACCTCCGCCGCCTCCTCAACTACGGCCACACCATCGGCCACGGCATCGAGGCGGCGCTGAAATACGAGCAGCTCACGCACGGCGAGGCCGTGGCCTGGGGGATGATCGCGGCGAACGCGATCGCGGAGCGCCGCGGGCTGCTCGACGCGGCCACGCGGCAGCGCATCGACAGCGCCATCCGCGCCTGGCAGCCGTCGCCGCTGCCGCCGCTGTCGGCCGATGAGGTGCTCGCCGCCACGGAGCATGACAAGAAGAACACTGGCACGTCGCGGGTGATGATTCTGCCGCGCGCGATCGGACGCTGCGAGATCATCGGCGATATCACGGCCGAGGAGATCGCGTACGGGATCGAGCTAATGCGGCAGCGGGAAGTTCCAGAAGAACTGTGAGATCCGCACCAGCAGCGGGTCCGGCACCTCGCGCTCTGCTTCGTTGAGGCGGCGCACCTCTTCGTTGATGGCCACGAGCTCCTTCTCGTCGAGCCAGAAGCCGCCGCAGCTCGGGCAGTAGTCGAGGATGATCTGCGTGTCGACGTTGAAGTCGACCTTGCGCATCGGCGCGCCGTCGCGCGGGCAGTCGATCGGGCCGGAGTCGTCGACGTGCTGGAACGAGTCGCCGTCGACGGTGGAGAACTCCAGGTCGCCCTCGGTGGGCCCGACGGCGGCGTTGAGGTGCCCGTGCTCGAAGAACATCCCCCGGCAGACCGGGCAGACCTGCACGGACGTCTTCCCGACCGGCTTCGTCTCGAGCGCGTTCCCGTCGCGCGGACAATTCATCGCATCCTCCTCACGCCGCGCGCCTGACCGGCAGCTTCAGCACCATCGACGTTCCCACGCCCTCGATGGAGGCGACGGAGATCTCCCCGCCGTGCGCCTCCACGATCTGCTTCACGATGTAGAGGCCGAGTCCCGTGCCGCCGCCGCCGCGCAGCGACTTGCTGCCGCTCTGCTTGTACTTCTCCCAGATCTGGGCCAGCTCGCTCGGCTTGATGCCGACGCCGCTATCCGTCACGGTGATGACGATCGAGTCCGCCACCTCGTCGCTGCGCACGATCTGCGCGCCGACGGAGATCAGCCCCTGCTTGGGCGTGAACTTCAGCGAGTTCGAGATCAGGTTGATGACCGCCTGGGTCAGCTTCTCCACCGAGCCGATGATCTGGGGCACGTCGCGGCCGTGCGCGGAGAGCAGAAAGACCTCGTCGCGGGCGGCCACGCTCTGCAGGCTGCGCACGGCGCGCTTGAGGAGGCCGGCCACGCGTACCGGCTCGCTCTCCACGGCGAAGCTGCCGGACTGGATCTTCGAGAAGTCGAGGATCTCGTTGATCAGGCCCATCATCCGCTCCGACTCCCGCTGGGCCTCGGTCAGGAGATCGGAGTAGACCGTCTCGAGCTTGGCGCTCTCCTGCGAGAGCACGAACTCGAGCGTCCCCTGGATGCCGGAGAGCGGCCCGCGGAGGTCGTGCACGATCTGGGCGGTGAAGTCGGACTTGGCCTGCTCCATCTCGCGCTGCTGGGTCACGTCCTCGAACATCAGGGCCACGGCCGGCTCGTCGTATTCGTCGATGGGCATGATCTTGTCGACGCGGTAGGTGCGTCCCTCGATGTCGACGTCGATGGTGCGCTGGTCCTCGGCCGCGAGGAAAAAGCCCTGCAGCCAGCCGCGCTCCCCGGCCACCGCCCGCGCCGCCTCCTTGAGCCAGTCGGCGGCGTCGGCGCCGAAGATCGAATCGAACGCGGTGTTCCGCCACTCGATGCCGCCGCGCTCGGTGACGATGGCGATCGGTGTCGTGATGCGCTGGGCGATCGTGTATTTGTTCATTGCGGCACCGTGATGGCGCGCTCCTGCTGGAGCTTGGCCAGGTGAAAGAGCGTGTTGAACGGATCGAACGGCGAGAGGATCAGCAGCTTCTGCAGGTCCAGCCGTCCGTCGATGAGCGAGACCAGGTAGCCCTCCTGGGCGCTGAGGTTGAAGCGGTCGAAGTTCGTCAGGAACTCGGCCGAGAGGCGCGGCACGGCCTGCATCCCTTTCGGATTGCCGATGAGCTCGAGCACGACGGTGTTGCGCACGATCTCCACGTAGCCGCGCAAGGCGAGGTCCTCCGGATAGGCGTTGCGCGCCTCGACGAGCTTCCAGTACGTGTGCCAGGCACCGTGCTGTTTGAGCGAATCGGCAACCAGGCGGCTCCACTCGGGCCTGGGCGGAGCAACGGGGAGCGAGGACATCGGAGGCGAATTGTAATCGCGTTCATTACAATGATCACGTCATGGTCGCCCTAGGGCTGCTGCTCTTCGCGGTAGCGGCCGGCGCCTCCAACGTCACGTTGCTCGCCCCGGCCGGAGACCTCGCCGAAACGTCGCTGGCCATGTCGGGAGATCGCATCGTGCTGGCCGCCATGGCCCACACGGCGCCCGCTCCCATCGAGATCTTCGTCTCGCGCGACAGCGGCATGAGCTGGTCGAAGTCCGCCGAGCGAGGATTGTCGGCCGGCGGGAAAACGTACGCGTATGCCGGCGATCCGACCATGGTCACGCTCGACGACGGCTCCTTCGGCCTGGCCTACCTCACCAACTCCGCAACGATCGCGTCTCCCCAAGGCCAGATCGTGCTTGTCTACGAGCGCTCGACGGACGGAACGGCCTGGTCGCCGCCGCTGGTGATTGACGGCGGGCCGTCCAGCCCGGTGCTGTTCGTCGACAAGCCGACGATCTCCATCGACCGCATCCGAGGAACGCTCTATCTGACTTGGACCCGGAACAACTTCGCCGCGGCGCAGACCATGATCGCCAGCTCGATGGACCGCGGGGCGACGTGGAGCACGCCGCGAGCAACGAGCAACGGCGAAGGTTCGTCGCAGGCGGCGGTGACGGCCGATGGCGCGCTGGTCGTCACGTCGCTCGATGGGACAAACGAGCGATTCCTTTCGCGCTTCTCGACGGACGGCGGCGCAAGCTTCAGCGATCCGGAGGTGATCGGCGTGAATGCCACTCCACTCCGCCTTCCGCCGACGAACACGTACGCCCCGGCGGTGCAGAGCACGGCGGCGTTCCGCCGCGACGTCTACTGCGCCTTTCCGACGCGCACGGGAGTCTTCTTCACGCGGACGCGCGACGGCGGGAAGACGTGGTCGGCGCCGCTGGCGCTCGCCGGCGCGGCCGGCTACGCCATCATGCCGTCGGTGGCGGTCGATGACACCTCGGGCGCCGTGATCGTGTCGTGGCTCGACGCGCGCGACGATCCGAGCGGGGCCGCGTTCCGCCTCTATGCCGCGCAATCGCTCGACGCCGGCGCGACGTTCGAGGCGCCGGTCGCGTTCTCGCCGCCGTTTCCGGGAGGGCACATTCTCGGCGACTACAATGGCACCCTCATGCTCCGGAAAGGAGCGGCCGTGACCACGTTCGCGTCGGACGGCGGATATCTGAATGCGGTGCGCCTGACGTTCACACCGCCTCCGCCGCGCCGCCGCGCCGGAAGACACTGATCATGATTCTTCTAATCGCATTCCTGCTCGCCACTCCGCCCGACTTCTCCAGCGCCTCGAACCTGGCCGTCCTCGCCGGAGACGGAGGGATGGCGGAGAACTCGATCGCACTCTCCGGCAGCCGGGCCGTGATGGCGGTCATCAAAAAGAACGAACCGCGGGCCATCGGCATCTTCGTCTCGTCCGACGCCGGCACGACGTGGTCCAGCGCGCCCGACCGGGAGATGTCGATCGGCGGCAAGACGTACGCGTATGCCTGGGACCCCTGGCTGGCCGTGCTCGATGACGGATCGTTCGGGCTGACATACCTGGCCAGTACCGGTACGCAGCCTGCGCTCGGCGACATGGTCATCGCCTACGAGCGCTCCGTCGACGGCGTGACGTGGTCTTCGCCGGTGGTGATGGATACGACGCCCGCGCCGACGAGCCCGATCGACAAGCCGACGCTCACCGCCGATCGCGCCCGCGGAACCGTCTATCTCATCTGGACCCGTTACACCCCCGCGGGCCAGAACTCCTCGTTCCTGGCGCAGAACGTTGTCGCCGCCTCGACCGATCGCGGCGCGACGTGGGGCCAGCCTCGGACCATCGCGAACGCCGTGCGCGAAGGCTTCGGCCAGCTGGCGGTGACGGCGGACGGCACGCTCGTGTTCACGGCGGCGGACACGAGCCGCAACGCCTATGTTGCGCGCGTCTCCACGGACGGAGGGGCGACCTTTAGCGACTCGGTGGTGATCGGCACGGGCGGGCTGAAGTTCTTCTTCCCCAGTGGCCTATTCGCGTCGTGGATGCAGAACGTCGTGGCATTCCGCGGCGATCTCTACTGCGTTTATCCCGTGTGGGACGGTATTTTCTTCACGCGGTCCCGCGACGGCGGCCAGACGTGGTCGGCGCCGCTGCACCTCGCCGGGAGAATCGGGAATGCCGTACGGCCGTCGATCGCGGTCGATGAAGCCACCGGAAGCATCATCGTCTCGTGGATCGATTGCCACGACGATCCGACAGGCACGTTGTACCGCCTCTATGCCGCGCAATCCGACGACGGCGGGACGACGTTTTCGACCCCGCTGGCGTTCTCGCCGCCCTTTCCCGCCGGAGCCGACATCGGCGACTATAACGGCCTCGTCGTCGTCCGGAAGGGAACCGGATTGACGGCCTTCTCCTCCACCGGCGGATATCTGACCGCGGCGCGCCTCGTGCTGACTCCGCCGCCGCCCCGCCGCCGCGCCGCCCGGCATTGAAGGCTATGCTATGCGCGTGGCTCGCACAACGTGCGGCCGCCATGATGCCGTTCGGAACTGTCCGAGCCGGCTCCGCCGCCGAGCCTGGAGCCTGGTGGCTCTTGTCAGCTTGTGAGGATTGTTAGGTGGCGCTTTCGTCTTCTTTGCGTCGTACCATGCTCATATCCGTACGACGCTGGTTTGCGCTTCGCAGGAGATGACGCCATTCCGCAAATTCCCGCAGAAGTAGGCGAACTTGGCGGCGGGAGTGACGAAGTGACAATCGAAGTACTCCGGTCAGAAACGCGACGGTGTGAACTGCTGTTAATACGACGAGGAAAATTAGCGTCGCAAAGAAGATCGCAGTGTGCGCCGACTCGATGAGTGTGTGTTGCACTCTCGTTACCTCAAGCCAGATGCGGTTTGCGCGCGTTAGTCTTAGCCAAGGCTCGAGCAACCCGGTGGTACGAACATTCCCGCTTGGGCGATGGGCTACTGGTTTTTTCCGGCCGGTTTTCGAGCACTTCGGCGTGCACCTGCTGGCTTACCGCGATCTTCAACGCGATGATGCTATCGACGACTCGACAGTAACCGAGCCTCTCCGCGCGCCCGACTGCTACTGTCATGGTACGCAGTAGGCGTTTTTGCAAATTGAGTTTCGCCGTGCTCATTTCGCCCTCCTGTCAGTGCACAATTTTGGGGGCACAGGTCGCTTCGCGCGTGTTTTGCGCAGCGATGCCACATTTCTTCCACAGAGGCATGCGCTTTCAAACATTGCGTGTTTGCGCGCGGTCACTTGACGACGTGGAAAGGTTTTGAAGACAGATGGCAAAGGGAGCTACTGCACTGATTTCGTTGCAGTTGCAAGATTTTCCAGGCAACTTGGGGGCTAGCGCGTTACGACGCCGGAAGCTCTTGGCCGGACAGTTACTTGACGAGAATCCACAGGCTGTGGAAAACGCAGATTTTTCTTGACAGGTTCTTCGGACCACGCTGGGCGAGTAGTCAAGCGCGATGTTTTGTTGCCAGCGGCGAATCGTCGTTCAGCGCACAGCGCCGACGTCCACCTAACATGACATTGGGCCGCCTTATCGATTTCAAGCGTTCCGCGCCAGATACCGCGAAAAACGACCTGCGCGGTGAGCACCTCACAATGGGCCTCCACCCAGCACCTTCGGTGTTGTCGACATACCGGAAGCGTTCTGATCGCTTGATCAGGCTCGTAGGATCGTGTTATCACCTCCACCACGCGCCCGTCAGCGTCGGTGGTGATGAAGAAGCACGCCCTGGAGATGGATGGCTGTGCTTTCCACGCCATGCTCGAAGCGGCGCGTAAACGTCGCGACCGTGCGTGGGCTGCGCATAGCTGATCAGGTGCAACTCTGGGGCGCTGATTGCTCTCCTCCTTTTTTGAGGAGTTGCGCGAGCCCCAAAAACGGGACCGCTCAATTTGCCCGCCGCCCGGCTTTGAAGGCTATGCTATGCGCGTGGCTCGCACGCGCTTCCTCGTCCTCGCTGTCGCCCTCGTCCTCGGCGTCCCGGCCGGCTTCATCTTCGCGCACGTCGTGCGCGTGCCGATGGTCAAGTCCCTCGAGGACTACCAGCCGGCGATCATCACCCGCATCTACGACCGCAACGGCGTTCCCTTCGCCGAGTACGCGATCCAGAAGCGCATCGTCGTCACCAAGCGCGACATCTCGCCGTGGCTGTATAAGGCCATCCTGGCCACCGAGGATGCCGACTTCGAGAAGCACGGCGGCATCAACCCGAAGGCGCTCATGCGCGCGGCCATCAAGGACATCATGGCCCGGCGCAAAGTCGAAGGGGCCTCCACGCTCACGCAGCAGCTCGCCAAGCAAGTCTTCCTGACGCCGGAGAAGAGCTTCCGCCGCAAGATCAACGAGGCCTTCCTGGCCGTCGAGATCGAGAAGAACTTCACCAAGGACCAGATCTTCGAGCTCTACGCGAACCAGGTCTACCTCGGCCACGGCGCGTACGGCGTCGAGCAGGCCTCCCGGCTCTACTTCGGCAAGCACGCCAAGGACCTGACCATCCCCGAGGCGGCCACCATCGCGGGGCTCATCCGCGCTCCGATGCCGTACTCGCCGATCGCCCATCCCGACAAGGCCCTCGGACGGCGCAACCATGTCCTCTATCGCATGCTCGAGGAGCACTTCATCGACCGCCGTCAATACCAGCAGGCCCTGAACGCGCCGATCGTCCTCGGCACGTTCAAGGAAGAGGCGCCGCGCGTCGGCGCCTACTTCTCGGAGGAAATCCGGCAATACATCGAGCACAACGACAAGTTCGGGCTCGAGAACCTCTACCAGCGCGGCCTGAAAGTTTTCTCCACCCTCGACTTTCGCGTCCAACAGGCCGCCGAGCTGGCCCTGCAGCGCGGCCTGCGCACGTGGGACCGCCGGCGCGGCTTCCGCAAACCGTCGCGCAACCTCGCCGACGAAGGGATCGACCCCGCCGCGTACAAAGACCCGAGCTGGAGCAACGAGACCCTCGTCCCCGACAAGCTCTACACCGCCGTGGTCATGGGCGTCGACAAGAGCGGCGTGGCCGCGCGCGTGAACCGCGAGACCATCGAGCTGCCGCCGGCGTCGTTCAAGTGGACGGGCAAGACGTCGATGGCAGGCGTGCTCCGCCGCGGCGACGTGATCTACATCCGCATCGACGAGGACCCGAAGACGCACGCGCGGATGTGGAAGCTCGACCAGCTCCCGCAGGTGCAGGGCGCGGTGGTGGTCATGGACGTGAAGACGGGCGAAGTGCGCGCGCTCGTCGGCGGCTACGACTTCCAGATCTCGAAGTTCAACCGGGCCATCCAGTCGCGGCGGCAGACGGGCTCGTCGTTCAAGCCCTTCGTCTACGGCGCCGCGTTCGAGAAAGGGCTGACGCCGGCCGATACGCTCTTCGACGAGCCGATCGCCATTCCCGTCGGCAACCAGATCTACGCCCCGAAGAATTACCACGGCAAGTACGCCGGCGTCGTGACCATCCAGCGCGCGTTGGAGCTGTCGATCAACATCCCGGCGGTGAAAACGTGGATGATGGTCGGTTCGGACAAAGTCGTCGATTTCGTCCGCCGCTGCGGCATCACTTCTGACATTCCGCGCTATCCGTCGACGGCGCTCGGCGCCGCCGGCGTTGCCCCGATCGAGATGACCGCCGCGTACAACGCCTTCGCCAACAACGGCGTCTACGTGAAGCCGCGCCTGATCCGGCGCATCGTCGACCAGACCGACCGCCAGCTCGAGGAGGACCTCCCCGAGCTCAGCGAGGCCATGCAGCCGCCGATCGCCTACGAGATCGCCTACATGCTGCGGGGCACGATCCTGCGCGGCACGGGCTTCGCCGCGCACACGCTGCCGCCGCCGCTGGCCGGCAAGACCGGGACAACGAACGCATACACCGACGCCTGGTTCCTCGGGTTTTCTCCGGAGTTCACGATCGGCGTCTGGGTCGGCTACGACGATCCCAGCCGGACTCTCGGCGGCGGGGCCACGGGCGCGGAGGTCGCGCTGCCGATCTGGATCGACATCGTCAAGCAGCTCGACGCCATGAAGCTGCGCACGCCGCGGCCCGACTTCGAGCCGCCCCCCGGCGTCGTCATCGTGCCGATGGACCTCACCAGCGGCCGGCGCGGCGTCGGCCCGTGCAGCCGCGTCGTGCCCGAGGCCTTCATCGCCGGCCAGGAGCCGGACAAGGACTGCAGCGGCGCCACGGTGGCGGTGAGCAAGCTGCCGTATTACCTGCAGCGCCCGTTCTACCAGGCCAAGGAGGCCGAGCCGACGCAGCCGATCGCCGACGCCTCCGCGCAGTCGGGCGAGAGCGCCGAGTCGCCGGCGCCGAACGTCGACGAAGGCCCGGCCCCGCCGAAGCCTGCGCCCGCGCCCCCGCCCGCGCCGCCGGCGAAGCCGCCGCTTTAGCGCCGCGCCACGTCGGAGCGCCGGCGTCCGCGCCGGCTGGGTCGCAGGCGTCTCGCCTGCGAGGCGGCGAGGACGCCGCCGGGCCAGCCGCCGAGACGGCGGCGCTCCGTTAGCGCCGCGCCAGAGTCCAGGCGATCTGCCCGACGCCGCTCAAAAAGAAAATCGCCGCGGCCGCCCAGCGGATGACGTTCGCTGGGAGGCGCTTGCCGAGCGTCCGGCCGACGATGATGGCGATGCCGTCGGAGGCGACCATGCCGATGGTGCTGCCGAGCCAGACGGCGACGTAGGCGTGTTGCTGCGCCGCAATCGTCGACGTGGCGATCATCGTCTTGTCGCCGAGCTCGGCGATGAAGAAGGCGACGGCGACGGTGACGAACGGTCCGAGGCGGTGTTCGCGCGCGACGTCGTCATCGTCCACCTCGTCGCCGCGCACGGTCCAGATGGCGAAGCCGATGAAGGCCAGGCCGGCAACGATCTCGACCCAGAACGTCGGAATGAAGACGGCCGCGGTCGCGCCGAGGATGACGGAGAAGACGTGCACGATCAGCGTGGCCGTGAAGACCGCCCCTAGGACGACGCCGGGCGAGTAGCGCGAGGCGAAGGCGAGGGCCACGAGCTGGGTCTTGTCGCCCATCTCGGCAAGGAAGACGAAGCCGAGGGCGATGAGGAACGGCCCCATCACGACAGCCATCCCGCCAGGCGTTCGTTCATCCACGCCAGGTGCGGGTAGATCGTGCGGTCGCTGCGGGCCAGCGCGGCGACGCGCGTTCCGAAGACGTCGAGGTCGTTCGCCGCGGCGGTGTTGAATCGGACGCCGGCGCGGTCGACGATGAAGCGTGGCACGAGCCGTTGCAGCGCGCCGCCGAAGTCCTCCTCGTATCCCTCGGCGACGCAGATGGCGATTCCCTGCCGCACGCGCGGCGAGGCCGTGCGGAAGATGCGCACCATCGCCAGCGCGCAGGCCCGCGGCTGCTTGTCGCGGATGGCCTCGCAAGCCTCGGTCACGAGGAACGCGGCGTCGGCGTGATGGTCGATCTCGTCGAAAAGCGAGGTGCAGAGCTTGATCACCAGTGGCTCCATCGGTGTGCGGCGGAATTTCGCCGCGGTCAGCAGGCGCACGAAGACGAGCTTCAGCGCGGCCATGGCGATGAGGCCCATGAACGGCACGTGGACGTAGAGCAGCGAGAGGAGCTCGGTGAAGCGGTCGAGCGGCGCACGAGGATCGTCAACCCAGGCGCCCACCTCGGCGGTCGCTTCGTCCGCCACATGCAGCAGGGCGCTGACGAGCATCCACCCGGCGGGGGAGAGCGCGTCGCTGCGCAACGGCAGCAGCGCGCGGTCTTTCGGCCTCGACTCCGCGATCATGAGGAGCGTGGCCATGGTGATGTCGCTCGAATCGACCTCCACAAGCGCCTCGGCGGTTCTGCGCGCGAGCTCCTTCGACTCCGGGCCGCGCTCGAGCAGCTCGTTCACGCTCCAGGCGATGCCGGAGACGACGGCGGGGTCGGGATGGCGCGCCACGAGCGCGGCGCAGCCGTCGACGTAGGCAGCGCAGAGATCGGCGTTGCCGGCGATGATGGCCGCGATCTGCTCGATGGCTTCGAGCACCGGCCAGAGGTGATCAAAGCGCACCGGACCCCTCGCCCGCATCGCCGCGATCACCCGATCGAGGACGGCGAAGGCGCCGCGCACCATCGCCGCGGTCGGATTGTTTCGTACCTCGCGCGCCAGGCGGTGAGTGAAGCGCCAGGCGGCCGGTCTGCTTGCCACGGCAACCCACTTCTGTGTGATCCGCGCGAACGCATGGTGCGGTGTCGGGCGGTAAAGGCTCCGGCGTACCACCACCCGCTGCTGCGACGCCGTGGCCGCGGCGGTGAGGTAGAACATCCTGCGCGTCGTTTCAGGTCGCATGGGATCTCGATCTCTTTCGTCGGTTCTCGGGGGCTTGCCGCCTTCGCAGCGTTCTACTGAGCCGGGCCTGAGCTTTGGCGAGTTCCTTCACGTTCACGCCGAACCACTCCGCGACTTTCGCGCGCTTGAGATCGCCGTCGAGGGCCTCATACATCTCCTCGCCGTGGAGGAGAAGGTCCAACGCGAGCTCGTCGTCCGTTCCGGCCGCAATTGCGACGATCGTCTCGCGCAGCCGGCGCTCCTGCTCTCTCTCTTCGATCCGTGAGTCGACGTTGTGCTCGTCGCGCTCGCCGATATCGGCTGCCAGCTCCGCCGCGACCTGACCTTCATACTTCTCCTCGGTTTTTTGCTTTCGCTGCTCGTCGATCAGCTCGTTCTTCATTGCCGTGGCGGTGAGCGACGTGAACTTCTCCTGGTAAAACTTCAGCAGCGCGTTCTGGACGAGATCTTCCGGCCCGACACCGCGCTGCTGTGTTTCCGCGGGCACCACTTTGCCGTTCAGCACGACGAAGCCCGGCGGCAGCAGGCGGTACGCCCACTTCAGGAGCTTTCTGTAAAGCGCGTCGAAGTCGATGGGTGATGAATCCAACTTCCTTTTGCCCCGATCACCTCTATTACGTGCGAATTCTCCGATTTCCGCACGTTTATCTATTGAAAGGGGAAAGTTCGATGATCGCCCGGCTCATCGCGCACTGGAAGAAGATCATCATCGCCGTCGTGACCGCGATCGTCGCCGTCTGGGAAAATCTTTGCCCGGGCTGCGAGCCGCTCAAGGCCCTCGTCATGCGCAGCGCGCTCATTTTGGTGAGCTATTTGATGGCGGCGGCGGAGATCGTGGCCATCGTCATGATCGTCGTCATGGTCGTCCTGCGCCTGCTGCACGCGGCGGACATCTTCCGCCACCGGCCTTAGAGCTCCGCGTCGATCCCGCTGACCTCGGCGATCACCCACCCGCCCGACCCGCCGATGATGTGCGCGCTGCCGGGCTGCGGCTCGGTGGGCGCCTGCATGGCCTGGCCGACGGCGTTCGGCTGCCAGCGCCAGCTGAAGCGCACGTTGCACTGGTCGGCGGCGGGGCACTCGATGTCGTCGACGCGCACGAATTGCCGCTTCGCCACCGGCACGCTCCACGTCGAGCCCTCGTCCGTCGCGTTGGCGTGGAGCAGGCCGTCCGACGTGAAGGCGAAGGTGCCGTCGGGCTTGGCCTCGATGTAGTGCAAGGCGAGCAGCGCGTCGGCAACCGAGGGGTGGGCGGCGTTGATCACCTGCTTCGGGAAGGAGAGCGTCTTCGGCGCCGCGAAGTGCGACTCGATCTCGAGGAGGTACTGGAAGCGCGAGGCGTCGACGCCGGCGGGCCAGGCCGGCGTCTTCGTGGCCGGCGGGGGAGGAGTCGTGCTCTTGATCTGCAGTCCCTGCGGCGGCGGCGCGGCCGAGGTCGTCGTCTTCGCGGTCCGCTTCTGCAGCGCCGCGATCGGCGCGGCGGCGCGCTGCGCGCAGTCCTTCGGCATGAACAATAGAAGGGCCAGCACGAAGCAGAGGAAGAAGAGCGCCGTCTTGAGCAGCCCGGAGTCGCCCATCGCTACCGGACGTAGCGGTTGATCATGTCGACCATCTTGTCGCGCGTGAGCGGCTTGCGCATCCAAGCGTTCGCGCCGGAGCTCGGGAACATCTCCTCGAGCGATTTTTCCGGAAGGTCGGAGATGAGGACGATGGGGATGTCCTTCTTGTTCGACTGCGACTTGAGGACTTCACTCAGGCGATTGCCCTTGATGCTGGGCAGGTTGACGTCGAGGAAGATGATGTCCGGCGTGTTGCTGGCGAGGACGTGATTGAACTCGATCCAGCTCGACGCCGTCAGCACCGCGCAGCCCTCGCGCTCGAGCAGGGCTCTGCCGAGCTTCAGGACCAGGGGGTTGTCGTCAAGAATCAGGACTGTGACTTTGGACAAGGCAACAGGCATTGGCGCGACATGATACATTTTGTTCCTGGACGAAACCATGCCTGAGTTGGCGCCGGAGCCCGCACCGCGGACGCCGCCGCCATTCCGCCTGCCAGCCGATCATTACGCGTCGCCCGAGCGGACGCCGGTGTTCCCGCGCGCCGTGCCGTTCGGCTGCGGCGCGGCGGCGATCGTATTTGTCGTAGCCATCTTTGGATTCGGCGCAACGGCCGACCGCTTCATGCCCTGGCTCTTCGGCATCATGCAGAGCGAGATCGACGGCCAGTTCACCAAGGACGTGCCGGCGGCGCAGCGGGCGGAGTTCGACGCGCAATTCAACGAGCTCCGGGCGCGCCTGAAAAGCGGCCGCGCGAATCTGCAGCGCCTGCAGCCGTTCCTGGAGAAGATGCGCAGCGCTGGGATGGACGAGAAGATCACGCCCGAGGAGACGAAGGCGCTGATCGAGGCCCTGCGGGAGGCGAATCAGGCCCGGCGATGAAGCGGATCGGCCTCGCGCTCGTCGTCGCCCTCGCCGCGCTCTTCGTCTGGGCGAATTCGCCGGAGCGCGCGCTGCCCGGCGGCGCCGTCGCGGACCGCGTCGTCGTCGAGAAATCGGCGCGGCGCCTCACGCTCTATGCGAACGGGGTGGCCCTGAAATCGTATCCCGTCGCCCTCGGCCGGAGGCCGGCCGGCGCCAAGCAGCGCGCCAACGACAACAGGACGCCGGAAGGCCTCTACACCATCGACTCGCGCAACGGCGTCAGTCATTTTCATAAAGCCTTGCACGTCTCTTATCCGAGCTCCGCCGACCGCGCCCGCGCCGCCGCCGCCGGCGTCTCCGCGGGCGGTGACATCATGATCCACGGCCTCCCGGACGGCCTCGGATTTCTCGGGCGCGCGCAGCGGTTCCGCGACTGGACCGCCGGCTGCATCGCGCTCACGAATCGCGAAGTCGACGAGCTGTGGCGCGCCGTGCCGGCCGGGACGCCGATCGAAATCCGCCCATGAACTTCAAGCTCCTCTCCTCGTTCCAGCCCCAAGGCGATCAACCCGAGGCCATCCGGCAGCTCGTCGAGGGGACGCGCGCCGGCGTGCGCGACCAGGTCCTCCTCGGCGTCACCGGCTCGGGGAAAACCTTCACCGTCGCCAAAGTCATCGAGGCCATCAACCGCCCCACGCTCGTCCTCAGCCACAACAAAACCCTCGCCGCGCAGCTCTACCAGGAGTTCAAGAACTTCTTCCCCGAGAACCGCGTCGAGTACTTCGTCTCCTACTACGACTATTACCAGCCCGAGGCCTACATCCCGCAGACCGATCTCTACATCGAAAAGGAGATGACCAAGAACGACGAGATCGACAAGCTGCGCCTGGCCGCCACGAAGGCGATCTTCGAGCGGCGCGACGTCATCATCGTCGCGTCAGTCTCGTGCATCTACGGCATCGGCGACCCCGACCTCTACTTCGGCATGCTCCTTTTCTTCGAGCGGGGCGTGGAGAAGCCGCTGACGCAGTACCTCCGCCGCCTCACGGAGATGCAGTACGAGCGCACGCCGTACGACCTCGGCCGCGGCACGTTCCGCGTGCGCGGCGACATCCTCGAGCTCTGGCCCGCGTACGAGGACGACGCCATCCGCGTCGAGTTCTTCGGCGACGAGATCGACAAAATCTCCCGCATCGATCCGATCACCGGCCGGACCTCGGGCGAGTTCGATCGACTGGCGATCTATCCGCGCACCCACTACGTCACGCCGCGGGAGCGCCTCATGGAAGCGATGGAGAAGATCCGCGCCGAGCTCGACGAGCGCGTGGCCGAGCTGCGCGCCCAGGACCGCCTCCTCGAGGCGCAGCGGCTCTCGCAGCGCACCCTCTTCGACCTGGAGATGATCGCGGAGCTCGGCTACTGCAACGGCATCGAGAACTACTCGCGCCATCTGTCGGGACGCAAGGCGGGGGAGCCGCCGCCGACGCTGATCGACTACTTCCCGAAAGACTTCCTGATGATCATCGACGAGTCCCACCAGACCGTGCCGCAGGTGCGGGGGATGTGGGGCGGCGACCGCTCGCGGAAGATGACGCTCGTCGAGTACGGCTTCCGCCTGCCGAGCGCGATCGACAACCGGCCGCTGTCGTTCGACGAATTCCAGGGCAAGCGCGACCAGGTCATCTACGTCTCGGCCACGCCCGCGCCGTACGAGCTGGAGATGAGCGGCGGGCTCTATGCCGAGCAGGTCATCCGCCCGACCGGCCTGATCGATCCGGAGATCATCATCAAGCCGGTGAAGGGGCAGGTCGACGATCTGATCGGCGTGATCAAGGAGCGGATGGCGCGCAGCGAGCGCGTCATGGTGACGACGCTGACGAAGCGGATGGCCGAGGACCTGACGCGCTACTTGATGGAGCTGGGCATCAAGGTGAACTACCTGCACAGCGACGTGGAGACGCTCGAGCGCATCGCCATCCTCCGCGACTTCCGCCTCGGCGTGTTCGACGTGCTCGTCGGCATCAACCTCCTGCGCGAAGGCCTCGACGTGCCCGAGGTCTCGTGCGTGGCCATCCTCGACGCCGACAAGGAGGGCTTCCTCCGCTCGACCACGTCGCTGATCCAGACCATCGGCCGGGCCGCACGACATCTGAACGGCATCGCAATCTTGTACGCGGACGTGATCACGGACTCAATTCGCAACGCCATCGACGAAACGAAACGCCGTCGCGCCATCCAGCAGAAGTACAACGAGGAGCACGGCATCGAGCCGGCCTCGATTATCAAGGCCGTCGACAGCGATCTGGTGAAGATGGCCAACCTCGACTACGTCGATTTCGGCGTGAGCCTGACGAAGAAGACGAAGCTCGACTTGGCGGGGGAGGAAGACCTCGACAAGACCATCGCCCGGCTGACGAAGGAGATGAAGGAGGCCGCGAAGAACCTCGACTTCGAGAAGGCCGCCGAGTTGCGCGACCGGCTGCGGGAGTTGAAGGAGATGCGGATTTTCGTCTAAAACGAGTCCGCAGCAGGACGACGCCGGCGCGCTTCACGGCGGTGACGTCGTCGTCGACTGGATCGTCGTCGTGCCGGGCGTCGGCGGCGCGTACGGCTGCGCCTGTGCCGGCGTCACCGTGCCCTGCGACTGGATCGTCGTCGTGCCGGGGTTCTGCAAGTTGGTCGTCGAGCCCTGCGGGATCTGCACCGTGCCAACCGAGGGCGGACGATAGTACGTCGGCTGATTCGTCGGCGCCGGCTGCGGCGGGGTGGAATACGTGTGCCGCTGCTCTTCCTGCGATGGTGTGAACTTCACCGCGTTCGGATCCATCTTCGCGCCGCTGGAGCCGAACGACACCGTGCCGCGGCGCTTCGGCGGCGTCGCGGCGGCGGCCTCGCCGGGCTGCGCAACCTGGACGGACGACGCCAGCGGCGGAGTGGCCGGAATGTACGCGGCCTTGCCGATCGCGCAGGGGTCGGTCGTCGTCTTCGAGAGGAGGAACTCCGCCAGGTGATCGGCGACCGAGGAGCCGTCGAGCATCATCACGCGGTTCGCGCTGCGGTCGACGCGCACGATGCGTTGCGCCACGAGACACTGCAGAAAAGCCTGCCCGGCATAGGTGCTGTTCTGGATGCCGGCCAGCTTCACCGTCTCATTCTTGCCGTTGATCTTGACGATCACCTCGTTCGACGACGCCGCGCCGACGCCGAGGCCGACCACGCCCTTCGGCGCCGCCGCCGCCATCAACGGAACTGCGAGAACTGCGCACAGTAGCCTTCGCATCAGAGAGCCTCCAGTGCCTTGCGCACGCGCGCCAGGCCGTTGCGGATGTCGTCGGGCGACACCGCCCCCGCCGAAAGACGGAACCACCCCGTTTCCTGCTTTAGTCCGAACGCCTGGAAAGCGACCACAGCAAATCCGGCGCGCTCGAGGAGGAGCTTGCGGATCTCCTCGTTCGTGGCGATGCCGGCGTGGCCGACGAGATCGAATTGCGCGGAGAGGTAGATCGCCCCCTGCGGATCGATGGCCCGCGCCGGGATGCCGTCGCGGCGCATCTCCTCGATGCCGTCGTGCAGCAGGTCGAGGCGCTCGCGCAGGCCGGCGATCATCGACTCGTGGTACGCGGCGACTTCGTCGCGCATGGCCAGGAAGCGCGCCACGGCGATCTGCTCGGGCCGCGGCGCCCAGGCGCCGACGTGGCCGAGGATGTCGCGCATGCGGGCGATGACGTAGGGAGGGGCGACGGCCCAGCCGACGCGCAGCCCCGTCGCGGCGAAGGCCTTCGACACGCCGTCGACGAAGATCGTCCACGGCGCCGACTCCGGCACGAGCTGCGGCGGCGCGTAGTGATGGAACGCGCCGAAGGTGAGCTGCCAGTAGATCTGGTCCCACATGAGAAAGAGCGGGCGCTCGCCGGCGGCGGCGCGGCGCGCGTTCTCGTCGACGACAAGGCGGGCGATGGCCTCGACCTCGTCGCGGGCCATGACCGTGCCGGTGGGGTTCCCCGGCGTGCAGATGCAGATGAGCCGTGCGTCGCGCGCGTGCGGGCGGAGCTGCTCCGCGGTGGGGAGGAAGTTCGTGTCCGGCCCGACCGGGATCTCCACCGGCACGCCGCGCGTGAGGTACGTGTAATGGTTGTTGTTCCACGACGGAATCGCGTAGAGGACCTTGTCGCCCGGATCGACGACGGCGGCGTAGGCGGCGAAGATGATCGGCCGCGCCCCGCCGGCGATGAGGGTCGAGTCGAGGCCGAATTTCAGTCCGAGCTCTTCGTCGTAGAGGCGGACGACGGCGGCGCGCATCTCCTTCACGCCGTCCGAAGGCGGATAGTTCGTCTCACCGCGGTGCAGGGCGGCCACGATTTCGCGCTCCAGCGCCTCGGGGATGCGGAACTCGCGCGGGGAGAAGTCGCCGACGGTGAGGTTGCAGACCTCGCGGCCGGCGTCGATGAGCGCGCTGACCTCGCGCGAGACTTTCAGGATTTCGGAGCCGACCAGGCCGAGAGCGAGGCGGGACAGGCCTTGGTCGAGAGCCTGGGGCGGTGCGACGGTCATGTGCGCTTCATTTTATACGCGCGGCAGATGCGCCAGAGGTCGCGCAGCGCCCGCGCGAAGTCGTGGGACTTGAGCTTGGAGCCTTTGACGTCGTGCCACTGCCGGACCGGGTACTCGACGATCGAGCGCGCGGCCATGTCGCGGCCGAGGAGCCGGACGTAGCGGGCGATGATCTCGACGTCGAAGATCCAGCGCGAGAGGAACTGCGTGGAGAAGACGTGGCGGGTGTCGGACGTGGCGCGGAAAAGCTTGGCGCCGCATTGGGTGTCGTAGACGGCGAGGCTGAGGGTCTGCGAGATCAGCGTGGCCCCGACGCGCCCGAAGTAGTGGCGCGAGGCGTGACGGCTGATGTCGCGGCCGAGGAGGCGGACGCGCGCGCCCATGACCATCTGGACGTTCGGGCGCGCGTCGAGGATGTCGACGAACACCGGCAGCTCGGAGAGGGGAGTGGCCAGGTCGGCGTCCCAGAAGCCGGTGTAGTCGGGCTTGCGCTCCAGCGCCGCCAGGATGCCCTGCCGCACGGCCTCGGCCTTGCCGCTGTTCGTGGCGAGGTTGACGACCGTGAAGCGCTCCGGATTCTCCGCGTGCAGCCGCTCCAGCAGCGCGAGCGTGCCGTCGCTGCTCCCGTCGTTGACGAAGACGATCTCGAGCTCGAAGCCGGACGGGGCGAAGCTCCGCAGCTCATCGGCCGGCAGGCGATGCTCTTCGTTGTAGCAAGGGATGACGAGGGTGAGGCGCGACACGGGCGCGCATTGTACGCGTACGATGAGCGCATGCGAGTCGAAACCATCCCGACGCAAACTCACGGCCGCTACCTCGTCCGCGACGGTCCGCCCGAGCGGCTCTTCCTCGGCTTCCACGGCTACGCGCAGAACGCCGAGATCCACCTCGCCGATGTCGAGACGATCCCCGGCCTCGACGCCTGGACGGTCGTCTGCGTCCAGGCCCTGAACCGTTTCTACCTCGGCCGCTCGTCCGACACCGCCGGCTGCTGGATGACCCGCCAGGACCGCGAGCTCGTCATCGCCGACAACGTCGCCTACGTCCGCGCGGTCGCCGCCGCGTTCCCGGCGGCGGAGACGATCGTCGTCGAAGGCTTCTCGCAGGGGGCGGCGATGGCCTACCGCGCCGCGGCAAGCCTCGACCGTGTCGCCGGCATCGTCATCCTCGGCGGCGACGTCCCGCCCGACGTCGACGGCGCGCTCCCGCCAATCCTCATCGGGCGAGGGAAGGACGACGAGTGGTACAGCGACGAAAAGTTCAAGAAAGACTTGAAGTCTCTCGACGGTAGAGCCCGCGTCGAAACGATCGTCTTCGAAGGACGGCACGAGTGGACCGACGCCTTCCGGTCAGCGGCAGGGGAGTTCCTGTCGAGCGTGCTGACTAGTCAACATGTTGACCAGTCAATTCGCTGACCGCGCAATGCCGCGCGCCGCCCATCTGTTGTAAACCTCTCCCGATGGAACGTTTAGACCGTCTCAAGCAGCGCCTCAAAGAGCTTCCCGAGCGCCCCGGCGTCTACCTCCACAAGAACGCCGAGGGGGACGTCATCTACGTCGGCAAGGCGCGCAACCTGCGCAACCGGGTGCAGTCGTACCTGGTCGGCCGCGGTCCGCGCGACCCGCGCATCGACACGCTCATCCACGAGATCGACGCCATCGACTTCGTCACCACGAACAACGAGCTCGAGGCCATTCTCCTCGAGAACAACCTCATCAAGAGCCACCAGCCGCGCTACAACATCCTCCTTCGCGACGACAAGACCTACCCCTACATCAAAGTCACGGTGACCGAGGACTTCCCGCGCGTCGTTTTCACGCGGCGCGTCGACCGGAAGAAAGGCGATCTCTACTACGGCCCGTTCTTCGCCGGCACCGCCCGGCGGCTGCTGAAGCTGATCGCCGACCAGTTCAAGCTGCGGAGCTGCGACCTCGAGATCGTCGACGGCAAGAACGCCCTGCCGCGGCCCTGCCTCTACTACGACATGCACCAGTGCCTCGGCCCGTGCGTCGTCGGCCTAACGACGCGCGACGCCTATCGCGAGATGGTCGACGACGTCGTCCTCTTCCTCGGCGGCAAATCGAAGGAGCTGCAGAAGCGCCTGACGCAGCGGATGGTCCGCGCGGCCGAGGGGGAGAACTACGAAGTCGCCGGCTACTATCGCGATCTGATCCGCACGGTGGAACGCGTGCAAGCGGAGCAGCAGGTGGCCTCGGCGGACGAAGAAGACGCCGACGTCTGGGGCCTCTACGAAGAAGGGGGCGACGTCGCCGTGCAGCTCTTCGTCGTGCGCGACGGCAACGTCGTCGACCGCCGCGAGCTGTTCTGGGAGAAAGTCGACGACTACCAGGGCGGCTACTTCCTCTCCGAGGTGCTGCAGCGGTACTACCAGGACAACCTCTTCATCCCGCGCGAGATCCTGCTGCCCTTCGACGTCGAGGATGAGGAGCTCCTCGCGGAGTGGCTCACATCGCAGGCGAGCCGCAAGGTCCACCTGCGCGTGCCGCAGCGCGGCAAGGGCGTCGACCGCATCGAGCTGGCCAACCGTAACGCCCGGCTGTCGCACGAGTCGCGCTTCCGCAAGTCGCAGCAGGACCGGCTGCAGATCGCTGCACAGAAACTTGTGCAGATCCTCGGCTACGAGCGCGAGATCAACCGCATCGAGTCGTTCGACATCTCGAACATCCAGGGCTCCGACTCCGTCGCCGGCATGGTCGTGCTCGACCGGGGAAAGTTCGACAAGAACCAGTACCGCGTCTTCAACATCCGCAGCGTCGTCGGCGCCGACGATTTCCGCTCCATGGCCGAGGCGGTCGACCGGCGTTATCGACGTTTGCTCGAGGAGGACAAAGCGCTGCCGGACCTGATCCTCATCGATGGCGGCCGCGGCCAGCTCAACGCGGCGCGGGCGGCGCTGAAGAAGCTCGGGATCGAGGAGATGCCGATCGCCGGCCTGGCCAAGCGCGAGGAGGAGATCTACGTCCCCGAGCGCGAGGAGCCGATCCGCCTGGAGCGGCGCGACCCCGCGCTGCAACTGCTGCAGATGGTCCGCGACGAGACGCACCGCTTCGCCGTGTCGTCGCACCGCCGCCGGCGCTCGAAGCGCATCCTCCACAGCGAGCTCGATGACTTGCCGGGCATCGGCGAGAAGCGCCGGCGCCTGCTGATCGAACGCTTCGGGAGCGTGAGCGGCGTGAAGCAAGCGTCGATGCAGGATCTGATGAACGTGCTGGGGAGGAACGTGGGGCAGCGACTCTACGACGAGTTGCACGCGTAGTGCGCGATAATCGCGCTCATGCAATTGGAAGGGCAGATTCGCGACATCGACATCGTCGAGCGCCTCGTTGAGCTGTGGCGCGAGAAGTTCACCGGCGCGTTCCGCTTCGAGCAGGACGGCGTCATCAAGATCCTCTACTTCAAAGAGGGCGACGTGCTCTCGGCGAGCACGAACGACCGCGTCGACTCGGTCGACGAGATCCTGCTGCGCGCCGGCAAGGTCTCGCGCGAGCACATCAAGCAGGCCCTGGCCAAGCGCAAGGAAACCGAGACGCTCGGCGACGCGCTGCTGAACCTCGGCTTCATCACGCGCAAGGAGCTGACGTGGGCGCGGCGCGTCCAGGTCATCGGCATCCTCCGCTCGATCTCGACGTGGCAGGAGGGGCAGTACACCGGCGTGGCCGACTACCTTCCGAAGCGCGAGGAGGGAACGCTCTTCCCGCTGCCTCAGGTGATCCTGGAGCTGATCGTGACCGAGAGCGACCGCGCCCGGTTCGAACAGGCCATGGACGGCGGCGCCGCGGTGTTCGCGAAGACCGAGGCCTTCGACGACGATTACCGCCGCCTCGGCCTGAACGAGGATGCGGACGCGATCGTCGCGGAGATCGACGGGGAGCGGAGCGCCGCCGACATCGCCGCGGTCTCGGGCGCGGATGCGTTCAACGTCTACAAGCTGCTGGACGCGCTGCGGGCGCTCGGCATTGTCACGCGCATCGAGCGTACGCACGGCGCGCCGGAGTTGACGTTCGACGATTTCGAGTCCGCCGGCGTGAGCGACGCCAGCGACGCCTGGGAGCCGACGGTGGAGACGCCCGTGCCCGCCGACGTGCCGCTGACGATTCCCGCCGCGGAGCCCGAACCGGCCTGGGGCTTCGACGAAGCACAGATCGAGACCGCGCGCCGAGCCGCGGATCCACCTCCGGCGCCCGAGCCCACGCCGCCCCCGCCCGCCGCGCCGAGGCCGAAGAGGGGCAGCCGCTGGGGCGCGATCATGCTGGCGCTGCTTGTGATCGTGCTCGGCTTCGGCGGCTGGTACGGCTGGACGTGGTGGCAGGCGCGCCAAGCGCCGGCGCCTCAGCCCGTGGTGACGCGAGCGAAACGGCCGCCGCTGCGCCCGGCGCCGCAGACAGCGACGACAACGCCCGCGCCCGCCGTCGCGGTGGTGCCCGCAGTGACGACCGGAACCACCGGCACCATCGCGAAACCGCCGGCGCGTCCAACACCGACCGCAACCATCGCCGCCACCGCCCCCCCGCCGGCCACCCGCCTGGAGCGCTCGTCGACGGGCGCGGCCACGATCACGAACACCGCCCCCGGCGGCGCGCCCGCCGCCCGCCCGCCCGCCGCCCGCCCGCCCGCGCCCGCGAACGACGCGCTGCGCGCGAAGTACGACGTCATGGCGCAGCAGGCCGCGGCCGATCCGGTCGGCGCCTACACCGTGCAGTTCGAGCTCGTCTGCGAGACCTCGTCGATCACGAAGGCAATGGAGGCGGGACGCAGCGCGGTGTGGTGGCAGCCGACCACGTATCGGGGCCGGCCGTGCTACCGCGTCTTCTGGGGCCGCTTCGCGACGCGCGAGGAGGCGGTGAAGGCGGCGGCGGAGATCCCCGGCGCGCTGCACGGCTCGACGCCGGTCGTGGTGAAGATTCCGCGCTGATGCCGTACCTCGTCGACGGCTCGAACGTCCTCGCCGCCGCGCGCACCTCGACCGAGGCGAAGCGCGAGCTCGTCCGCGGGCTGGCGCGTCTGGCGCGGGCGAAGCGGACGCGCGTCGTCTGCATCTTCGACGGCGACGAGCCGGAGCACTTCGGCAAAGAGCTCGGCGGGGTCACCGTCGTCTTCAGCGGCGCGCGCGCGGCGGACGAGCTCATCGCCGCGCGGGTCAGCGACGGCTGGAAAGTCGTGACCGCGGACCGAGCGCTGGCGGGGCGGGTGGGCGGGCGGAGGGTGGAAGTCGTCGAGCCGCGGCGGCTCCTCGCGGAGATCGATGCCCTGCCGGCGCCGGAGGAGCGCGGCGTGGCGGACGACTGGATCAGCTACTTTTCCGACCCCAAAAATCGGAATATTTTTTGATGTCGGCGAGCCGACATTCATTCTAAGCTGCTGATATCGCGCAATTTAATGTGAGCAATTTCCGATTAGGAGGCTCTGTTAGACTCTCCCGCGTGGAGTGGTCCGGAGGATCGCCGGCATCCCACAAGGATACCGGAGGAAAGTCCGAACTCTCACGGGCGGCAGGCTGGCTAACGGCCAGGCGCGGCGACGCGACGGAAAGTGCAACAGAAAGCAAACCGCCGATCGTCGCGCGGCGCGCAAGCGTCGCGCGAAGGAGGCAAGGGTGAAACGGTGCGGTAAGAGCGCACCGCGTCCCGCGTGAGCGGCGACGGCACGGTAAACCCCCTGCGGAGCAAGACCAAATAGGGAAGCGATGGGACCGCCCGTTCCCGTTACCAGCTTCCGGGTAGGTTGCTTGATCACCGCGGCAACGCGAGTGACAGAGGAATGATCCTCACCCCGCGAGGGGAACAAAATTCGGCTTACAGGGCCACTCCACGCTATTCAGGACTGAGCGATGAGGACTGAGGACTGAGTTGCCCCAAGCGCAGCCTCAGTCCTCATACCTCAGTCCTCAGTCCTAAAAGGCCACCGCCGGCGCTCTTACCCCGAGCGGTCCCGGATAGATGTCATACGTGAACGTCGCGTCCCTCGGCACCATCACCTGGATCCTGGCGTGCGCGAACGAGCCGAGGCGCACCGACACCTTCGCGTAGCGCTCGCCGTCGAGCGTCTGCGTCTGGCGCTCCGCGCCGAACCGGCCGAGGCCGTAGAAGACGCGCACCTTCGCCCCTTCCGGGGCCCGGAAAAACGCCGTGGTGCTTCCGCCCCACAGCGATTCCACCGTCCGCCATTCGCCCGATTTCAATCGCAGTGTCCGGAACATACCTTTCTCCCTCGTTTCAGTAGTGACGCAGGGCCTCGGAACGTTTCACGCTACGATCCCTTTCATGTTGACGCTTCCGCGCGCGCTGCCGCCGCACGCCCACATCGCCGTCTGCGCCATCTCCGGCGCGAGCAAGATCGAGCGCGTCCGCTCCGGCGCCGCCTGGCTGGAGAGCCGCGGCTATCGCGTCTCCCTTGCCGCGAACATCGGCCACCTCTTTCGCGACTACCTCGCCGGTCCCGACGACGAGCGCGTCGCGGAGCTCAACCATTACTTGAGGTCTGACGACGTCGACGCCATCCTCTTCTCGCGCGGCGGCTACGGCGCCATGCGCGTCCTCGACCGCGTCGACTACGAGGCCATCCGCCGCAATCCGCGGCCCATCGTCGGCTTCAGCGACATCACCGCGCTACACAACGCCGTCGCCTTGCGCGCCGGCGTGGCCTCGTTTCACGGCCCGATGCTCAACCTCGACTTCGCCGACGGCCTGAGCGATGGCATCGCCGAGTGGTTCTTCGCCATGCTTCGCGGCGAGGCCCCGCTCACGCATCGCTTCGGGCGCGAGCAGATCCTCAGCGACGGCGTCGCCGAGGGCGTCTTGTTCGGCGGATGCCTGTCGCTGACGACGTCGCTCGCCGCCACGCCGTATGACTTCTGGATCGACGATGGAATCTGGTTCTGGGAGGATGTTGGCGAAGAGCCGTATCGCCTCGACCGTATGTTGACCCACCTGGACCTGTCTGGTAGATTGCGGCGCATCCGTGGAGTGCTGATCGGTAAGCTGAAAGGCTGCGGGAGCGAGCCCGAACTGGCTGCTCTTCTCCACGAAAAGTTCGGGTCCAGAGGAATTCCGGTCGTGCGTGATCTGCCGTTCGGGCACTTCGGCGACAACCTGCTGATGCCGATCGGCGTCCCCGTCCGCGTCAACACGAGCGACGGTACATTCACCGTCACCGCACCGGCAGTGCAGCGATGAAAGCCGTCTTCAAGACAACCGGCGGGAAAGAGGTCGTGGTGAAGGACGCAACGGCGTCCTACGCCGCCGGCGACGTCATCTTCCGCGAAGGGGACCTCGGCACGGAGATGTACATCATCCAGGACGGCGTGGTGAACATCATCAAGCACATCAACGGCGAGGCCCATCTCCTCTCCCGCCTGGAGAAGGGCGACTTCTTCGGCGAGATGGCCGTGCTCGAGAACGTGCCCCGCACCGCCGACGCCGTCGCCGTCACCGAGGTCCACACCGTCGTGATCAACGGAGCCCGCTTCGACGAGATGCTGCGCAAGAACCCCGAGGTGGCCGTGCGCATCATCCGCAAATACTCGAAGCGGCTGCGCGAGGCCAACGCCCTGCTCGAGCGCCTCGTCGGGAAGAACATCGACCACGACCACGCCGCGCTCGACGCCACGCAGATCGCCCCGCCCGACAAGGCCGTGCGCCATCGCCTCATCGACCTCGCCAGCGGTACGGCCTTCTTCTTCTCCAGCGGCGACGAGACCACCATCGGCCGCGCCGATCCGGTGACAGGCATCCTTCCCGACATCGACCTCACCCCGGTCGACCTCAACCGCTCCGTCTCCCGCCGCCACGCCAAGATCCTCCGCACCGGCAGCGAGTACCACGTGCTCGAGGAAGTCGGGACGGTGAACGGGACGTACGTGAATGAGCAGAGGATTCCGACGGGGGTGCCGGTGACGCTGCATAATGGGGATTCGCTGAAGATTGGGCTCATTGCGATGAAGGCGGTCTTCGACTAACCACGGAAATTCAGAACGCAGAATGCGAATGCAGAATGAAGAAATGCTGCGCAGCTTTCTCAATTCTGCATTCGCATTCTGCGTTCTGAATTTCCGTGGCGTCTACAGCAGGTAGAAAAGTGCAGCATTAGTCCCCCTCTGTCGCACAATCCTTCCGTGCCTCTCGCTCCCAACTCCTCCGTCCGCGAAATCCCCAATATCGGCCGCGCCCGCGCGCTCGAGGAGATCGGCATCGAGCGCGTCGAGAATCTCCTCTGGTTCTTCCCCTACCGCTACGAGGACCGCCGCCACCCGGTCCGCATTGACGACCTCGGCCACCATCTCGACCAGCCCGTGCTCCTGCGCGGGGAGGTGCGCACGTGCGGGGCGAAGGTCTCGCCGGTCAAGCGCATGAGGATCTTCGAGGCCATGCTCGAGGACGGCAGCGGCGCGGTCATGCTGGTCTGGTTCAACCAGCCCTACCTCGCCGACCAGATCCATCGCGGCGACAAGCTCGCCGTCTACGGCGTGCCCCGGCTCTCGCATTACCGGCGGCTGCAGATCGAGAGTCCCGACTGGGAGGCGTGGAACGAGGAGGACGAGGGCGCCATCGTCCCGATCTACTCGAAGATCCCGAACATCGCCCCGCGCGCGCTGCGGCAGATGATCGCCAACGCCTGCGAGGCGCTGCCGATGATCGACGACCCGCTGCCGCCGGCGATGCGCGCGAAGCTCGGCGTGATCGACCTCGCCCCGGCGCTGCACGAGATCCACCGCCCTCAAGAATTAACTCCGGAGTTCCTGCGACAGCGCTCGCCGGCCCACCTGCGCATCATCCTGCAGGAGTTCTTCACCTTCCAGCTCGCCCTCCGCGTGCGCCGGGCCTCGCAGGAGGTGAAGCGCAAGAGCCGGCGCATCCGCGTCGACGACGCCATGCGCGCCGAGGTGCGGAGGATCCTGCCGTTCAAACTGACGGCGGCCCAGCGGCGCGTGGTCAAGGAGATCGTCGACGACCTCACCTCGGAGACGCCGATGTACCGGCTGCTGCAGGGCGACGTCGGCAGCGGCAAGACCATCGTGGCCCTGATCGCGGCGATCATCGCCATCCGCAACGGGCACCAGGTGGCGCTGCTGGCGCCGACGGAGATCCTCGTCGAGCAGCACTACCAGCGCATCCGCCAGCTCCTCGGCGACTCCATCGTCGTGGCCAAGGCCACCGGCTCGATGTCCGCGGGCGAGCGGCGCACGCTCCTCGGCGGACTGCGCGAAGGCTTCATCAAGCTCGTTGTGGGCACGCACGCGCTGCTCGAGGAGCGCGTCGTCTTCAAATCGCTCGGGCTGGCCATCGTCGACGAGCAGCACCGCTTCGGCGTCGAGCAGCGCCAGCGCCTCTTCGCCAAGGCCGACACGCCCGACATCCTGGTCATGACCGCGACGCCGATCCCGCGCTCGCTGGCCCTGGCGATGTACGGCGACCTGGAGCTCTCCGTGATCGACGAGCTGCCGCCCGGCCGCATCGCCGTGAAGACCGCCGTGCGGGCCTCGAAGGACCTCGACCGCGTCTATCAGTTCATCGACGACGAGCTCGACCGCGGCGCGCAGGCCTACGTCGTCTTCCCGATCATCGAGGAGTCGGAGAAGCTGAACGTGAAGGCCCTGACGATGGGCTACGAGGCCATGACCCAGCGCTTCGCTAAGCGCCGCATCGCCATGCTGCACGGGCGCATGAGCGCCGCCGAGAAAGAGGAGACGATGGCGCTGTTCAAGAGCGGCGAGCTCGACATGCTCGTCTCCACGACGGTGATCGAAGTCGGCATCGACGTCCCCAACGCCTCGATCATGCTCATCGTCGACGCCGACCGCTTCGGCCTCTCGCAGCTGCACCAGCTCCGCGGCCGCGTGGGGCGCGGCGCGCGCAAGTCGTACTGCATCCTCGTCTCCGACGCCGAGAAGGAGCGACTGGAGCTCTTCGCCAAAACGGTGAGCGGCTTCGACGTGGCCGAGCGCGACCTCGAGCTCCGCGGCCCCGGCGAGTTCCTCGGCACGAAGCAGTCGGGCGTGCCGCGCTTCCGCTTCGGCAACATCGTGCGCGACCACGCCCTGATGGAGAAGGCGAGGGACGCGGCCATCGAGACGGTGAATCGTGATCTGGCCGAGGCCGATGCGCTGGCGCGGGGGCTGGTGGGGATGGCGGTGGTGGCGGCGGAGCGGGATTGATTTACACCTGGCGCAACTGATGCTTGCTCTTCCATACGATGAATCACGAAGAGTTACCGCCGCAGTTTCAGGAGCCGAAGCGGCAGGAGGCGCCGCTGTACGAGGAGTTGCCGGCGGAGGTGCTGCCGGAACCGCCGCCGCCGGCCGAGGAGCCGCCGCGGGCGCCGGAGCCGTTCCTACGGCGCGGCTGAGGGGCGGGCCGCCTCGCGGACGGCGCGCGCCATCGCCACCGGGTCGACCGGCTTGGTCAGATGGAACGCGAAGCCCGAAGCCAGGATGCGCTCGCGCTCCTCGACGTGTGCGTAGGCGGTGAGCGCGACCGCCGGCACGTTCCGGGAGCGCTCCGTCTCGCCGTTGCGGATCTTCATCATCAGCGCGAAGCCGTCTTCGCCGGGCATGGCGATGTCGCTGACGACGACGTTCGGCGCGGCGTTGCGCAGCGCGTCGAGCGCGGCGCCCGTCGAGCCCACCGCCGTCACCGTCGCGCCGAAGCTGCGCAGCGCCGCGGCGAGCATGCGCCGCGTGTCGTCGTCGTCCTCGACCAGCAGAACGGTGAGGCCGGCCAGCGAGAGAGGCGACGCGTCGGCCGCGATCGTCTGCGGCGCGGACACCGTCGTCACCGGCAGCGAGATCGTGAACGTCGCCCCGCGCCCGTCGCCCTCGCTCGACGCGCTGACGCTGCCGCCGTGGAGCTCGACGATGTTTTTGACGATGGCCAGGCCGAGGCCGAGCCCGCCGTGCGCGCGGGTCGTGCTGCTGTCGCCCTGGCGGAAGCGCTCGAAGATCACCGGCAGCAGCTTGCGGGCGATGCCCTGGCCGGTGTCGGTGACGGCGATGCGCACGCTGTCGCGCCGCGGCTGATCGACGCGGATCGCAATCGTGCCGCCCGAGGGTGTGAACTTCACGGAGTTGGAGAGCAGATTCCAGAACACTTGCTGCAGGCGCTCGGCGTCGCCGGTGGGCACGCCGTCGATGCGCGCGAAGTCGAGGCGGACGGCGATGCCTTTGGCTGCGATGCTCGGCCGCACCGCGTCGACGGCAGCCTCGACGATGCTCTGCAGATTCACCGGCGCGACGTTGAGCCGCAGCTTGCCGGTGACGATGCGCGAGACGTCGAGGATCTCGTCGATGAGCTTCGCCTGCGCGCGCGTGCTGCGCTCGATCGTCTCGATGGCCAGGTGGAAGTTCTCCGGCGAGGTGTCGCCGGCGCGGAGCAGCATGGCCCAGCCGAGCGTGGCCGTCATCGGCGTGCGCAGCTCGTGCGAGAGCGTGGCCAGGAATTCGTCCTTGGCGCGGTTGGCCGCTTGCGCCTGGCGGTAGAGCCGGGCGTGGTCGATGGCGTAGCCGGCGCGGCGGCCGAGCTCCATGGCCACGCTGACGTCGTTCTCGTCGTAGAGCCGCGCCGGATCGGCGGAGACGATGGAGATCGCCCCGGCGGTGTGGCCGGCGGCGCGCAGCGGCACGACGATCCACGAGGCCAGGCCGAGCTCGTCGAGTAGCGATCGCAACGTCGGATCGATGCTGTCGAAGAAATCGGCCGGGGTCTGATGAAAGAAGCGCGGCTCCTCGGCCTCGATGATGTGCTGCAGCACGGCCACGCCGGACTCGGTCAGGCCGTAGCGCTTCATCCGCTCCGAGGCGTCGCGCTTGTCGGGATGGCGGTGCTCGACGACGAGGCGCTGCAGCTCGTCGTCCTCGACGATGTCGATCGCGCACCAGTCGCCGAAGTCGCTGACGATCAGCCGGGCCAGCTGGGCCAGCGTCGTCTCGTAGTCGAGCGACGCGGAGAGAACCGACGACGCCTTCGCCAGAAACGCGCGCCGCCACTCCTCGGCCTTGCGCGCGGTGATGTCGACGGTGACGCCGCGCAGCACGAGCGTGTCGCCGTCGCGCTTCGCCGCGACGCGCACCTCGGTCCAGATGAGCCGCCCGTCGCGCGTGCGCATCCGGAAGTTGTGCACCGCCGGCTTGCCGCTCTCGGCGATTTCGAGCGACATGCGCTGCACTTCGCCCGGCTCGTCGGAGACGATGACTTCGTCCCAAAAGCGCGGGTTCTTCAGCCAGGCCTCGGGCGGATATCCGAGGAGGTCTTCGATGGCAGGGCTGACGAAGGTGACGCGCTGGTCGGCGCCGGGCGTGCCGACGGTCTCCCACACCACGCCGGGCACGCTCACGATCAAGTCGGCGAGCCGCTCGCGCTCCCGCCCCAGCGCCTCCTCGGCCCGGATGCGCGCCACGCCGAAGGCGATCTGCCCGGCGATGGTCCGCGCCAGCTCGATCTCGTTCGGATAGAAGTCGTGCGTCGTGTCGTAGTACAGCATGAACTTGCCGAGCACGCGGTCGCGATAGACGAGCGGGAAGAAGGCCACGGCGCGGATGCTCTCGGCGCGAAGGACGGATTCGTAAATTGCCAGCGACGGCTCGCTCAGCACGTCGCGGACGCAGATCGGTTCCGGGTTCGATGTGCTCGGCCGCCACGGCGTGTGCCCGTTCACCGCGGCGCGGTAGGCGTCGGAGAGCCCGCGCCAGGCCACGAAGCCGCAGAAGTCGTTCTCGTCGAAGAGAAGGATCGAGGCGCGCTTCACGTGCAGACTCGATTGCAGGGCGTCGAGCGCGACGTCGTAGATGGCCTCGAGGGTCGCGGCGCGGGAGAGAGCGTCGGTGAGCCGGGAGACCGCGACGAGGGAGTCGATGTCCATCGGAGAATCGCAATTTTAGTCTGCTAGACTGCCGCGCCCGTGAATCCTTCTCGTCAAACCGTGCTCAGCGGTCTGCGCCCAACCGGACGCGTCCATCTCGGCAATTACTTCGGCGCCATCCGCAACTGGGCGGAGCTGCAGGAGAAGTACGACTGCTACTACTTCATTGCTGATTGGCACGCGTTAACGTCCGATTACGCCGATCCCTCGCGCATCGAGCAGGCGACCTTCGACGCCACCGCGGACATGATCGCCGCCGGCCTCGATCCGCGGCGCTGCACGATCTTCCTGCAGTCGGCGATCAAGGAGCACGCCGAGCTGCACTTGCTGCTGTCGATGGTCACGCCGCTGCCGTGGCTCGAGCGCGTGCCGACGTTCAAGGACCAGCAGGCCCAGATCGAGGACAAGGACCTCAACACCTACGGCTTCCTCGGATACCCACTGCTTCAGACCGCCGACATCATCGTCTACCGCGCCAGCTTCGTGCCGGTGGGGGAGGACCAGGCCTCGCACCTGGAGCTGTCGCGCGAGATCGTGCGCCGCTTCAACAATTTTTACGGCGACGTTTTCCCCGAGCCGCTGCCGCTGCACACGACCGCGCCGAAAGTGCCGGGGCTCGACGGGCGGAAGATGTCGAAGTCGTACGGGAACACGATCGGCCTCACCTGGAGCCCCGACGAGATCCGCGCCGCGGTGATGACGATGTTCACCGACCCGAACCGCGTCCGCCGCAAGGATCCGGGCAATCCCGACATCTGCAATCTTTTCCAGTTCCACAAGCTCTTCTCCGACGACGCCACGATCGCGCGCGTCGACCGCGAGTGCCGGACGGCGATGATCGGCTGCGTCGACGACAAGAAGCTCCTCGCCGAGATCATGATCGAGCAGCTGCGGCCGATGCGCGAGCGCCGCGAGGAGATCGACCGCGATCCGTCGATCGTCTGGGAGACGCTGCGCGACGGCAACGCCAAGGCGCGCGCCCGGGCCGCGGAGACGATGGAGCTGGTGCGCAAGGCCATGAAGATCGGCTTCCCGGGGCTGCGATGAGCGACGAAGAGATTCAGCCCGTTCCGCTGGCCGAGGAAGAGGAAAGCGAGGAGGCCTACAAGGTCACGCTGCCGTCGTTCCACGGCCCGCTCGATCTGCTGCTGCACCTGATCAAGCAGCACAAGGTCGACATCTACGACATCCCCATCACGCTGATCACGGAGCAGTACACGGCGTACCTCGACGCCATGGAGGAGCTGGACCTCGAGGTGGCCGCCGACTACATCTACATGGCCGCGCTGCTGATCAACATCAAGTCGCGCATGCTCCTGCCGCACGACGAGGAGGCGCCGGCCGAGGATCCGCGCCAGGAGCTCGTCGACCGCCTGCTCGAGTACCAGCGCTTCAAGGCCGTGGCCGAGACGTTCGCGGAGCTCGACGTGGTGCGCATGGGCGTGTGGGCGCGCCCGCCGGCGCCGCTGCCCGGCACGACGGACGCGGAGATCGACATGAGCGACGTCGGGCTCTTCGATCTCATCGACGCCTTCCGCACGGCCCTGAACCGCTACAAAGCGAACCATCCGGAGGCGATGGAGCTCAAGCGGTTAGTCCACAAAATTTCCGACAAGATGCACGAGCTTTTCGAGAAGGTGAAGGAGAAGTCGCCGATCCGCCTGCAGTGGTTCCTGGAGAACCGCGACCGCGACGAGCTGATCGCCGTGTTCCTCGGCACGCTGGAGCTGGTGCGCCTCGGCGGGATCTCGCTGCAGCAGAGTGAGCTCTTCGGCGACATCCTCATCGCAAGAACAGAGAAGGAGATCGATGCGGCGCAGTTCGCGCTGTTCGACCATAGTTGATGGAACCTAACGACCTTCGCGCCGCCATCGAGGCCATCCTCTTCGTCAGCAACGAGCCGGTGCGCACGGAAGATCTGGCCGAAGCATTCGCCGACGAGGGCGGCCTCGACGCCGTCATCGCCCAACTGGAAGAGATCAAGCGCAACGTCGAGACGAACATCGGCGGCTTCATGCTCGAGCAGGCCGCGGGCGGCTGGCGTTTCGCCACGCGCGCCGAGCACGAGCCGACGCTGAAGAAGTACTTCGACCGCAAAGGACAGAACCGCCTGTCCATCGCGGCGCTGGAGACGCTGGCCATCGTCGCCTATCGGCAGCCGATCACGGCGCCGGAAGTGTCGGAGCTGCGCGGCGTCAACTCGAACGCCGTCATCCGCACGCTGCTGGAACGGCACATGATCCGCGTGGCCGGGCGGAAGAACGTCGTCGGCAGTCCGTTCCTCTACAAGACCACGAAGGATTTCCTGCTCCACTTCGGCCTGAACGACATCCGCGACCTGCCGCGCCTCGAGGAGTTCGGCGACTTGATCGGCGAGAACATCAACGAGGAGCTCGTGGCCGCGATCGAGAGCGCGCCCGAGCCGGCCATCACGCCCGCGGAGATCACCGAGGCTTCGACGGAAGAGGAAGCGGCGGCGAACGAGGCCGCGGCGCTCGACGAGCTGCGCGTCGCCGCCGACGCGGTACAATCGGACGATAACCAACGAGAGTGATGCAGGAGCGATTGCAGAAGATCATCGCGCATGCCGGGTACGCGTCGCGGCGTGAAGCGGAGGCGATGATTCGGGAGGGGCGGATCACGGTGAACGGCCGGACCGTCACCCAGCTCGGCTCGAAGGCCGACGCCGACCGCGATCACATCAAGATCGACGGCAAGCTGATCACCCGCGCTGAAGCGCATCGCTACATCCTCATCTACAAGCCGAAAGAAGTGATGACCACGGTCGAAGACCCGCAGGGCCGCCGGACGGTCATCGATCTGGTGCGCGGCGTGCGCGAGCGCATCTACCCGGTCGGCCGACTCGACTACCACAGCGAAGGGCTCGTGCTGCTGACGAACGACGGCGAGCTGGCCTTCAAGGTGGCGCATCCGAAGCACGGCTCGGTGAAGACGTACAACGTGAAGGTGCGCGGCATCCCCGAGGAGCGGATCATCGAGAAGCTGAGCCGCGGCATCACCATCGAAGGGAAGCGCACGCTCCCGTGCCAGATCGCCCCCATCAAGACGACCGGGAAAAAAGCGGACGAGGGGAACAGCTGGTGGGAGGTGAAGCTGCGCGAAGGACGGACGCAGCAGATCCGCAAGATGTTCAAGGCGGTCGGGCATCCGGTGCAGAAGCTGCGGCGCGTGGCCATCGGGCCGATCGCCGATCCGAAGCTGCTCCCAGGCGTGTGGCGCGAGCTGACGAAGCACGAGGTGAAGCTGCTGGCCACGCTCAAGGACGTGCCGGCCAAGGCCAAGCCGAGGCCGCGCCGCGCTGCGAAACGCCCGGCGGCGAAAAAGAAATCGACGAAGGCGGCTCCGAAGGCGCGCCGCCGCGCCGCGCGCCGCGGATGATGGCGCTCATCGTCGCCATCGATGGCCCGGCCGGCACCGGCAAGTCGACGGTGAGCCGCCGCGTGGCCCGCGCGCTTGGCGTGCCGATGATCGACACCGGCGCGATGTACCGGGCCATCGGCCTGGCGGCCGTGCGCCGCGGCATCGATCTCGGCGACGCCGCCGCGCTCGAAGCGCTGGCGAACGAGACGCGCATCGACTTCATCCCCGGCGAGCCGCCGCGCGTGCTGCTCGACGGCGAGGACGTGACGGAGTCGATCCGCACCCCCGAGATCAGCATGGCCGCGTCCCACGTGTCCGCGGTCCCGGCCGTCCGCCGGGTGATGGTCCGCCTCCAGCAGGAGCTCGGCCGCCGCGCCGGCGGCGTGCTCGAAGGCCGCGACATCGGCACGAAGGTCTTCCCCGAAACCCCGCACAAGTTCTTCCTCACCGCCCGCCCCGAGGTGCGCGCGCTCCGCCGCATGCACGACCTGGAGGCGCGTGGCACGCCCCAGCCGTACAAGCAGGTGCTCGCCGAGACCGTGCAGCGCGACCGTCAGGACTCGACGCGCGCGGACTCGCCGCTGACGTACGACGAGTCATACCGGCTGATCGATACGAGCGATTTGACGATCGATGAGGTAGTGGGGCGGATTGTGGAGGCCATTACCGTGGTACTATGACGGCATGGCGCTGCCTCAATCGAAAGTCACCGCGCAAGGACAGATCTCCGTACCCGCCGAGATCCGGCGCAAGCTGGGGATTGGGCCGGGATCGATCCTCGAATGGGAAGAACAGGGCGACAGAGTTGTCGTGCGTCGCATCGGCCGTTATTCCTGGGACGATATCCACCGCGCTCTCTTCAAGGACAAGAAGCCGCCATACCACACGGACGAGGAGCTGAAAGAGGGAATCGCTCGGTACATCCGTAAGAAGCATGCGCGCCGTTGATACGAATGTCCTCCTCCGCCTCGTGACGCGGGATGGCGAACGCGAATTCGCCGCGGCCACCGAGTTCGTCGCGCGGGGAGCGTGGGCGTCGCATGTTGTCCTGGCAGAGGTGATGTGGGTATTGCGGTCGGTCTACGGCAAGGAGCACGGCGAAGTTGCGGATGCCGTCGAAATGCTCCTCAACCACGACGACTTGACTCTTCAGGACACCGACGTCGTCGCCGCCGCGCTCGATCAGTACCGCCGAAAACCGTCCCTTGGCTTCTCCGACTGCCTCATCCTCGAGGTCGCCCGCAAGGCCGGCCACCTCCCCCTTGGCACCTTCGACAAAGCGCTGAGCAAGCTCGACGGGGCGCAGCGACTTTAGCGCGCACAAAAATCCTCTCCGCCGGTATTCCTTGACGCCCCGCTCCACCGCCGCTAAACTCCCGATTTCGACGCGTATCAACAACTTACGGTTGTTTTGCGCTTCGTCGCGGCCTCTCGCGACCGGATCGGTACTCGCGGGGCTAGCCCACGGAGGTATCCCGCTTCATGGCGTCAGGTGACGATCCGAACAACCAGAAAAAGCCGCTCCGGAACAACGACCTGGAAGGCCTCGGCATGGACGAGCTTCTCAACCTCTATGAGAAGTCCAACATTGCCGAAGGGGAGATCGTCCGCGGCCGCGTGTTGAAGCTCACCCCCACCGACGTCGTCGTCGACGTCGGCGCCAAATCCGAGGGCCTGCTGCCCGTCGGCGAAGTCACCGGCTACGACGGCAAAGTCAAAGTCAAGCCTGGCGACGACATCGAAGTCTTCGTCGAGCGCCTCGAGGATTCGTCCGGCTACGTCATCCTCTCCCGCGAAAAAGCGGCCCGCATGCGCATCTGGGACGAGATCGAGGCCGCCTACAAGGGCGAGCAGCCCATCAGCGGCCGCGTCGTCGACCGCGTCAAGGGCGGACTCTCCGTCGACGTCGGCGGCGTCAAGGCCTTCCTTCCCGGATCGCTCATCGACACCAAGCCCGTCAAGAACCTCGATGCCCTCCGCGGCCACGAGTACAAATTCAAGATCGTTTCGTTCGATAAAAAACGGAACAACGTCGTCCTCTCCCGGCGGGCCATCCTCGAAGTCGAGCAGGCCGCGCAGAAGGCCGAGACCTTCGGCCGTCTGCAGGAAGGGCAGCTTACCCACGGCATCGTCAAGAACATCACCGACTACGGCGTCTTCGTCGACCTCGGCGGCGTCGACGGCCTGCTCCACATCACTGACATCTCCTGGGGCCGCGTCACGCACCCATCCGAGTACTTCAACGTCGGCGACGAGATCGAAGTCCTCGTCCTGAAGTTCGATCCCGCCGCCGAGCGGGTGTCGCTGGGCTACAAGCAGAAGGGGCAGGACCCCTGGACCGACGTCGTCGAGCGCTATCCCCTCGGCACGAAGGTCCGCGGCCGCGTCGTCTCCCTCACCGACTACGGCGCCTTCGTGGAGCTCGAGGAAGGCGTCGAGGGCCTGATCCACGTCTCCGAGATGTCGTGGACGAAGAAAGTGCGCCCGTCGAAGCTGCTCAACATGGGCGACGAAGTCGAGGCCGTCGTCACCGACGTCAACGTGCCGAACCGCCGCATCTCGCTCTCGCTGAAAGTGCTCGAGCAGAATCCGTGGGACACGATCGCCCAGCGCTACCCGGTCGGCACGGTGATCACGGGCCGCGTCCGCAACCTCACCGACTTCGGCGCCTTCGTCGAGGTCGAGGAAGGCATCGACGGCCTGATCCACATCTCCGACATGTCGTGGAACCGCCGCCTCAAGCATCCGAACGAGGTGCTGAAGAAGGGCGACACCGTGCAGGCCCGCGTGATCAACGTCGACGGCGAGAACCAGCGCCTGTCGCTGTCGATCAAGGAGTTCCTGCCGAACGAGTGGGACAACTTCGCCAAGGCCCATAACGTCGGCGACGAGGTCGTCGGCACCGTGGCCAAGATCACCGACTTCGGCCTCTTCATCAAAGTGGCCGACGGTGTCGAAGGGCTGGCCCATGTCTCGGAGATCCAGCGCGACAGCAAGCAGAAGCTCGACAAGATTTTCCACATCGGCGAGCCCATCCGGGCGCGCATCATCAAGGTCGACTGGAACGACAAGAAGATCGGCCTCTCGACGCGCGACGTCACGCCGCTGACGGACGAAGAGCGCGGCCAGAGCGATGGCGGCGAACATCCCGAGCCGGAACCGGTGAAGCACGAGTAGAGGAGGAAACCTTTGGATCACCAGCCTGAAGTCGAGGAAGGGACCGAAGCCGAAGCCAAAGCGGGCGTGATGACGAAGGCGGAGCTCGTCGACGAGGTCGCGCGCGTCGTGCAGCTCACCAAGAAACAGGCGGAGACGATCGTCAACATTGTCTTCGACTCGATCGTCGACTCGCTCCGCTCCGGACAGAAGATCGAGCTGCGCGGCTTCGGCAGCTTCCGCCTGCGCAGCCGCAAGTCCCGCACCGGCCGAAACCCGAAGACGGGCGAGAAGGTGGAAGTGCCGTCGAAGAAGATTCCGTACTTCAAGCCGGGGAAGGAATTGAAGGAGTTGATCAATAAGGCGATGGGAGAGGTCGTCGAAGCCGTGCCGGATGAAAACGAATGAACAAATGCAGAATGCTGAATGCAGAATGCTGAATGCAGAATGCAGAATGGCTCCGCTTCTAATTCTGCATTCTGCATTCTGCATTCTGCATTGCGATGGAAATCCTCTTCACTCCCTGGAGGTACCCCTACTTGACCTCGCCCAAAAGCGGGCAGCCGCAAGAATGCATCTTCTGCGTTGCGGCCACGACCTCGACACCGCGTGAAGCTCTGACCGTCTATCGCAACGACCAAGCGCTCGTCATGCTCAACCGCTATCCCTACACGAACGGCCACCTCATGGTTGCGCCGGTCGCGCACGAGGCCCGGCTCTTCGACAGCAGCGACGTCTCGCTGCGCGCACTCATCCGCCTGACCGCGGAGTCGCAGCGCATCCTCTCCGACGTCTACCATCCCGACGGCTTCAACGTCGGCATGAACTTCGGCCAGGTCGCCGGCGCCGGCGTCGCCGACCACTACCACCTCCACATCGTGCCCCGCTGGGGCGGCGACACGAACTTCATGAGCGTCACGGCCCAGACGCGCCTCGTCCCCGAGGAGCTCGGCGTCACCTTCGACAAGCTCCAGCCGCATTTTCAGAACATCCGAAAGGACCTCTTCGCGTGAGCTCCCGCACCTGGATCTCGATGGTGCTGGCGTATCTCGTTCCCGGCGCCGGGCACCTCTACCTCGGCCGCCGCGCGCGCGCCATCGCCTACTTCTGCATCGTCATCTTCATGTTCGCCGTCGGCCTGGCCGTCGACGGCGACCTCTACACCGTCACGCGCACCGGCGGCTCGCTGCTGCGCCTCCTGGCCGCGTTCGGCTCGATGGGCGGCGGGCTGCTGTACTGGATCGCCGACTTCAAGGGCGTGCAGGGCGACATCACCGCCATCACCTACGAGCACGGGACGGCCTTCGTCATCACGGCCGGGCTGATGAACCTCCTGCTCGTGCTCGACGTCTTCGACATCTCCGAGGGGCGGAAGGAATGAGCCTGCTGCGCAACCACATCGTCTTGATGGTGTTGTACGCCATCGCCACGGGACTCTTCTTCACCCTGCTGTGGAAGAAGGAGCGCGGCGAGCGGATCCGCTTCTTTCTTTTCGTCGTCGTCGGGCTGGTGATCGGCGGGATCGCCCTGGCGTGGGTGATGTACCCGTTCCCGCTGCAGCGATGAAACTGGCCGTCGTCGCCGGCGAAGCTTCCGGCGATCTTCACGCCGCCGAGGTCGTGCGCGAGCTGAAGGCGCTCGCGCCGGCACTCGAGACCTTCGGCATCGGCGGCGATTTGCTCGCGGCCGAGGGCATGCGCCTGCTCCATCACGCCAGGGAGATGGGCATCGTCGGGCTCTTCAACGTCCTGCGCCAGTACGGCAAGTTCCGGCGGATCTTCGACGACATGGTCGACGCGCTCTCCGTAGAAAAACCGGATGGCGTGATGCTCGTCGACTACCCCGGCTTCAATCTTCGCCTGGCCCGGAAATGCAAGGAGCTCGGCCTGCGCGTCGTCTACTACATCTCGCCGCAGGTGTGGGCGTGGCGGCAGGGGAGGGTGAAGGAGATCGAGGAAGTCGTCGACCGCATGATCGTCCTCTTCCCCTTCGAGGAGGAGTTCTACGCGCGGCACCGCGTGCCGGTGACGTACGCCGGGCATCCGTTGATCGACGAGCTCGCCGGCGTCGAGCGCGGCGACGGGCCGCCGGGCGAGCCGCTGCGCATCGCCTTGCTGCCGGGATCGCGGAAGCACGAGGTCAAGACGCTGCTGCCGCCGATGCTCGACGCCGTGGCCCTGCTGCAGACGGAGCGCGCCGTCGACGCCTGGATCGTGCGCGCACCGACGATCGCCGCGGCCGAGCTGCTCGATCTGATGGGCACGAGCGGCGTGATCGTGCGCATCGAGTCGCACGGCGCGGAGTCGATCGCCGCGGCGGACGTGGCCCTCTCCTCGAGCGGCACGGCCACGCTCGAATGCGCCGTCGTCGGGACGCCCGTCGTGGTCATGTACCGCCTTTCCCGGGCCACGCATTGGATCGCCCGGCGCGTGGTGAAAGTGCCGCATTTCAGCCTGGTCAACATCGTGGCTGGGAAGAAGGTCGTGCCGGAGCTGATTCAACACGACGTGAATGGACATCGCATCGCCGCCGAGGTGCGGGAGATGAGCGCGCCGGCGAAGCACGCGGAGCTGCGCCGCGAGCTCGCCGCCGTGCGCGACAAACTCGGCGGCCCCGGCGCCAGCCGGCGCGCCGCGGAAGCGATAATGAGGACGATCAACCCATGAACGTCCTCGACCGGATGTACAGGCATGTTCGCCGCTACCGCGGCTGGGCCGTCGTGGCCATCATCTCCATCGCTCTCGTCTCCAGCACGCAACTGGCGATGATCGCGCTGCTGCAGCCGCTCTTCGACGACGTCGTGCTGCCGCCGCAGATGCAAAAGGTGAAGGCGCCCGACACCTCGACGCGCGCGCAGGTCACGCACGTTCTCCTCCGCCGCAACTTGCCGCAGGGACAGCGCGGCATGCTGATCAACACCTACGACAACCTGCAGGATCGCTGGCATCACTGGTGGAACGTCGGCGGCCAGCGCGGCGAGAAGTGGAAGCGCATCCTCTGGCTGCTGATGATCGTCTTTCTGATCCGCGCGCCGGCGGCGTTCTTCTCGGAGTACTCGTTCCAGAAAGTCGGCCTCTCCACGGTGCGGGACATGCGCAACGCGCTGTACGAGCGGATCATCCAGCAGTCCCACCGCTTCTTCGCGGAGCGCTCGACCGGAGAGATGGTCAGCCGCCTCATCTCCGACGCCGACGCCATTCAGGCCGCGGTCTCCACGCGCCTCGGCGATCTGCTCGAAGAGTCGGCCACGCTCCTCGGCCTGATCATCTTCGTCTTCATCAGCAACCTGCAGCTGGCCATCCTCTGCTTTTTCGTCGCTCCCGTCATCGTCGTCCCCATCGTGCAGTTCGGGCGGCGCATCCGGCGCACCACGCACCGCTCGCAGGAGCGGATGGCCGACCTCTCCACGGTCCTCGAGGAGACCATCCGCGGCGTGCGCATCGTGAAGTCGTTCACGATGGAGAAGTTCGAGATCGAGCGCTTCCGCTCCGCGACGAGGCGCCACCTCGAGTCGACGCTGAAGGCGCAGAAGATCCAGGCCTCGACGTCGCCGGTGTTGGAGCTGCTGGCCGGCTTCTGCGCGCTGCTGCTCTTCTGGTACGCGCACAACCAGATCGTGGTCAAGCACGCGATGACGCCCGGTCAGTTCCTGGCCTTCGTCGGGGCCATGGCGGCCATGTGGGCGCCGATCAAGAAGCTCAACCGCGTCAACCTCTCCGTGAACACGGCTCTCTCCGCGGCCGAGCGCGTCTTCCGCATGACCGACATCGAGAACGACGTGCAGGAGAAGCCGGACGCCGTGGAGCTGGCCGCCGCGGGACACGTGCGCTACGAGAACGTCACCTTCGCGTACGAAGCGGAGCCGGTGCTGCGCCGCATCAACCTCGACATCGCCCCCGGCGAGATCGTCGCCCTGGTCGGATCGAGCGGCGCCGGGAAGACGACCTTCGTCAACCTCCTGCCGCGTTTCTACGACGTGAGCGAAGGGCGGATCACCGTCGACGGCGTGGACGTGCGCGAGGCCACGCTCCCGTCGCTGCGCGGCCTGATGGGCTTCGTGACGCAGGAAGTCGTCCTCTTCAACGACACCGTGCGCAACAACATCGCCTACGGGCGCGCCGACGCCGATCTCGACCGCGTCATCGACGCCGCCAAGGCCGCCAACGCGCACGAGTTCATCAGCAATCTCCCGAACGGCTACGACACGCTCATCGGCGAAGGGGGCGTGCTCCTCTCCGGCGGACAGCGCCAGCGCCTGGCCATCGCCCGGGCGCTGTTCAAGGACGCGCCGATCCTCGTCCTCGACGAGGCCACGTCGTCGCTCGACACGGAGTCGGAGCGCCTCGTGCAGCAGGCCCTCAACAACCTGATGCAGGGGCGCACGACGCTCGTCATCGCCCACCGGCTTTCGACGATCCGCTCGGCCGACAAGATCGTCGTCCTCGACAAGGGGGCGATCGTGGAGGTCGGGAGGCACGAGGAATTGCTCGCCCGCCGCGGCGTCTACCGCAAGCTCTACGATCTGCAGTTCGCCGAGGAGGATACGGGAGTGCTGGCGCGATGATCTCGCTGCTGGCGTCGTGGATCATCCGTGGTCTGCACGCCACGCTGCGCCTGCGCCACGTGAACGCGGAGAACCTGACGGAGCAGAGACAGTGCATCATCGCCTTCTGGCATGCCCATCTGCTGCTGATGCTGCACACGAAGTGGAGGCCGCCGGTGGTGGTGATGATCTCGCGCTCGAAGGATGGCGAGTACATCGCCCGCGTCTTCGACCACTACGGCGTCGAGTCGGCGCGCGGCTCGTCGACGCGAGGCGGCAGCGCGGCGCTGCGCGAGCTGATCCGCGCCGCGCGCGCCGGCAAGAACATCGTCTTCACGCCCGACGGACCGAAGGGGCCGAACCGCATCGTGAAGGAGGGCCTCGTCGTGGCCGCGCAGGCCACGGGGCTGCCGATCGTGCCCATCGCCTTCGCCGCCAAAAAAAAAAGTTGCTGCGCTCGTGGGACCGCATGGTCGTGCCGCTGCCGTTCTCGCGGGCGCTCTTCCTCTACGGCGCGCCGATGGTCGTGCCGCGTGACGCCGACGTCGAACGCGAGCGGCTGCGCGTGGAGCAGGCCATGAACGAGTTGGAAGCGGAAGCGGAAAGGATGATCGCCGCCGAATGATCCACTCCATGACCGGCTTCGGCCGCGCCGCCGGCGCGCTCTCCGCGCGCTTCCACGTCGCTGTCACGGCGAAGAGCGTGAACCACCGCTTCCTCGAAACGTCCGTGCGCCTGCCCGAGTACCTCTGGGAGCTGGAGTCGCTCGTGCGCGCCATCGCCTCGGAAGGCTTCTCGCGCGGGAAGCTCGACATCTCCATCCGCGTGCAGCGGACGCAGCTGCCGGAGTACGCGGTGCGCGTCAATACGCAGATCGCGAACAACGTCATTCCCCAGCTCCGGGCCATCGCCGAGGAGCTCGGCCTCGGCGGCACCTTCAGCGGCGGCGACCTGCTGCGTCTTCCCGACTTCCTGCAGGTCGACGCCGTCGACGCCGAGATCGCCGACGAGGAGCGGGACGCGCTGTCGCTCCTCGTCCGTGAAGCGCTCGCGCAGTTGCGCGGCATGCGCGCGCGGGAAGGGGAGTCGCTGCGCGCCGACATCAGCGCGCGCCTGCGGACGATCCGCGAATTGCAAACGCACGTCTCCGCGCTGCGCGACGAGATCCGCGGCGAGCTTCTGGCCACGTTCCGCGACCGCGTGAGCGAGATCGCCCAGCAGGCCGGCGTCGAAGTGCCGGAGGAGCGCATCGCCCAGGAAGTGGTGATGATGGCCGAGCGCGGCGACATCGCCGAGGAAATCACCCGGCTGGCGCACCACGTCGAGCAGATCGAGAAGGCCGTCGACTCCAGGGAGCCGGCAGGGAAGAAGCTCGATTTCCTGTCGCAGGAGATGCTGCGCGAGATCAACACGATGGGCTCGAAGTCGCGCTCGGCGGCGCTCCGAACCGTCGTTGTAGAATTGAAAACCGAGGTCGAGAGGATCCGCGAGCAGGTGCAGAATGTCGAGTAACTTCCACCCCGACGGGACCCTCTTCATCATCTCCGGTCCCTCGGGCGCGGGAAAGACGACGCTGATCAACCAGGTCCGCGAGCAGCTCGAGCCGATCGGCATCAACCTCTATTTCTCGGTCTCGCATACTACGCGCGCCCCGCGCGCCGGCGAGATTCCGGGCCGGAGCTACCACTTCGTCAGCCGATCCGAGTTCGAGCAGATGATTGAGCGGGGGGAATTTATCGAGTATGCCTTCGTTCATGAGCAACTGTACGGGACATCGACCGAGGTCCTCGGCCGGCTCCGGCGCGGCGAGGACGTCATCCTCGACATCGATTACCAGGGGGCGGCGCAGATCGCGAACGACCCCGAGCTCAAGACGCGATCGTTGAACGTTTTCATTTTCCCGCCGTCGTTCGAGCATCTCGAACAACGGCTCCGCGACCGCGGACTGAACAGCGAGGACGAGATCCACACGCGCCTGCAGAAGGCCATCGACGAGATCGACGCCGGGAAAGAGTTCTACCACTACGTGATCATCAACGACGATCTGAACGTCGCCACGGAATGCCTGAAGGCGGCGGTGATCGCCAAGAAACTGCAAACGAGGACGGCGCTGGAAGCCATCGCCAAGATGGCCGAGCGCCTCAAGGAGGAACGGGATGGAAGGTTTGCCTGAGGGCATTGACAGCAAGTTCCGCTACGTGCTGCTTGTGTCGAAGCGCGCCGAGCAGCTCATTCAGGGAGCAGCCCCGAAAGCGCGCTCGAAGCACTCCAAGCCGACGCGCGTGGCCATGGAAGAGATCGAGAAGAACCAGGTGAAGTGGCAGCTCACGCCGCCGGTGGAAGAGCCGACCGCGATCTCTGAGTAGCGCCATGCGCGTTGTTCTCGGCGTCTCCGGCGGCATCGCGGCATATAAAACGCCCGATCTCGTCCGCCGCCTGCGCGACATCGGCGCCGAGGTTCGCGTGGTGATGACCCCGAACGCCGCGCGCTTCGTGACGCCGCTGGCGCTCGCCACCGTCTCCGAGCACGGCGTCATCGTCGACCAGTGGGGCGATCCGGAGCGCGGCGGCGTCGATCACGTCGAGCTGGCCCGCTGGGCGGAGCTTCTGCTGATCGCGCCCGCCACTGCGAACGTCATCGCGAAGCTCGCCGTCGGCATCGCCGACGATTCCCTCACGACGTACGCGATCGCGCACCGCGCCGCCATCGTCGTCGCCCCGGCCATGAACACGTTCATGCTGCAGCACCCGACCGTGCAGCAGAACCTGGCCACGCTGCGCGCGCGCGGCGTGGTCGTGCTCGATCCCGACAGCGGTCTCCTCGCCTGCGGCGACGAGGGCGCCGGGCGCATGCCCGACCCGCCCGCCATCGCCGAGTTCGTGAAGCGCCACCTCGGCGCGAAGGATCTCGACGGGCGGACCATCGTCGTCACCGCCGGGCCGACGCGCGAGGCCATCGACCCGGTGCGCTACATCTCGAACCGCTCCTCGGGGAAGATGGGCTACGCCCTGGCCGAGGCCGCGGCGCGGCGCGGGGCGCGCGTAACGCTCATCTCCGGGCCGACCGCGCTGGCCGCGCCGAACGGCGTGAGCGTCGAGCGCGTCACGACCGCGGCGGAGATGCGCGACGCCGTGATGCGCTCGCTCGACGGCGCCGACGTTGTGATCAAGGCCGCCGCCGTCGCCGACTACGCGCCGGCCGAGGCGGCGAAGAGCAAGATCAAGAAAGAAGCGAAGGGCGGCGAGATCACGCTGACGCTGCAGCGGACGCCCGACATCCTCGCCGAGATCGGCGCGGCCGCGCGCAAGCCCTTCGTCGTCGCCTTCGCCGCGGAGACCGAGGCCCTCGAGCAGAACGCGCGCGAGAAGCTGCTGCGCAAGAACGCCGACCTCATCGTGGCCAACGACGTCGCCGACGCCTCCATCGGCTTCGACGCCGATCAGAACGAGGTGCTGGTCATTGGACGGGACGGCGTGACCACGAAGATCGAGCGCGCGCCGAAGATTGTTGTGGCGAATCGGATCCTCGACCTGGTGGTAAACCAGAAACCAGAAACCAGAAACCAGAAGTAATCGCAGCGGGGTCCTTTTCTGGTTTCTGGTTTCTGGTTTTCGCGTCACTCGTTCTCGCAAGCCAGCAGAATCTTGTCCGTGATCTTCCAGACCGTGTCGTCGCCGCAGAGGTTCACCGCCTCCACCACGCATTCGTCGCCGTCCTCGTCGACCAACTTGATGTCGTAGTCGTCGCAGTCGATGTTGGTGAGCTTGAACGAGCCTCCCTTCGCGTCGATCACGGCGTCGCCGAGCTGGTCGGGGCCCCAATGCTTGTCCGTCGTCGACGAGAGATAGAGGTGGTGGATCTCCCACTTGCTCTGGTTGACGACCTTGATCGTCGCCTTCTTCTTCGCGGCGGCGGCGGGGATCGCGGCGAGGACGAGGAGGATGACGAGCGCTCTGCGCATAGACCGTCGAGTATAGTCGAGGCATGGACGAAGAACTGGCCGCGGAGCTGGCTCTGCTGAAGGAATTCGGGTTCACGCATCTCGATGTGAAAGCCGGTAGGGGCGCACAGCGTGCGCCCGACGATCAGGCGGCTCTCCTTGCGGAGATGGGCGCTGTCGCGCGCGCCTGCGAGAAATGCCGCCTGGCCAAGACGCGCACGAACGTCGTCTACGGCGTCGGCAATCCGAACGCGGACCTCATGTTCATCGGCGAGGCGCCGGGGCGCGACGAAGACCTCAAGGGCGAGCCTTTCGTCGGCCGGGCCGGGCAGCTCCTCACTGACATCATCAAGGCCATGAAGCTGACCCGCGACGACGTCTACATCGCCAACGTCATCAAGTGCCGCCCGCCGGAGAACCGCAACCCCGAGCCCGACGAGCTCGAGGAGTGCCGGCCGTTCATCCGCCGCCAGATCGAGATCATCCAGCCGAAGGTCATCGTGACGCTCGGCAAGTTCGCCCTGCAGAGCCTCATGGAGCGCAGTTACGCGATCACCGCAGCGCGCGGGCAGTGGCTCGAATTCAACGGCGTCAAGGTCATGCCGACGTACCACCCGGCCTACTTGCTGCGCAACCCGGCGACGAAGAAGGACGTCTGGAACGACATGAAGAAGGTGATGGCGGCGCTGAGCGCGGAGACGAGCGCGCCGTAGAGGAAGCCGCTCGGGAGATAGCGCAGCACGACGTCGCTCTCGCCGGCCGGCAAATAGAAGGCGAGGAAGGCGTGGTCGCCGCTGTGCAGCCGCAGCGGCACGCGCGCGCGCGTCGCGCGCCACCCCTTCCAGGCCGGCTCGGAGACGATGACCCACGCCGGCGCGCGCAGCGAAGCGTGGATTTGGAGGCGCGAGCCGTCGCGGCGCACGCGGAGATCGCCCTCGCCGTTGACGCGCGTGTACGGCGTTTCTCTCGACGCGATCCATCCCTCGGCCGCGAAATCGCGGCACGCCGCCAGCTGCGCGACCGAGCCCTCGCGCTCGCCGACGTGCACGACGCGCGGCAGAAACGCCCGCGGCAGGGCGCGCGGATTCTCGACGATGCCGTTCTCCTTCGTCAGCATGGTGCGCACGTTCATCAACGAGAGCATCGGCGCGCCGAGGTCGTCGACGCGATTCGACCAGACCGCCTGCGGCGTCGACCAGAGCGGGAACGTGTCGGCCAGCGGCGCGAAGGTCATGGCCTGATAGCCGCGCACGTCCTCGAGGCCGAAGAGGGTGGCCAGGTTCGGCGTGAGCGTCGTTCCCTGCCCGACGACGCGGAACGGCTCCTCGCTCCGCGCCAGCGCGCGCAGCGCCGGCAGCGGCGGCTCGGCCGTGCGGCGATCGAGCGTCGGGACGGCGCCGATCTCCGCGGTGCGCTGGATGAGCAGCAGCGCCAGGAGGGCCAGAGCCTTGTGGTCCGGGAAGGCTTTGATCAGCGCGATCGCCAGCACGACGGGGACGAGCTCGTGCACCGCGGGGAGGATCAGGAGCACGATCGCCGTGGCGACGAAAAGCCAGGCGTCGACGCGCTCCAGGCCGATGGCGGCGAGGACGCAGATCCCCATCGCCGCGAAGGCAATCAGGCGCGCGTTCACGGCGATGCCGAAGAGCGGCAGGTGCTTGAGCAGATCGCTCACGCCCGGCGCCTCGGCGCCGGCGAGCCAGCCGAACACGATCACGGCGGCGAAGAACCACACCTCGCGCCGCCGGACGCGCAGCAAGGCAGCCATGGCCGGAGCGAAGAGCACGGCCCCCGCGTAGCTCGTGCCTGCCCACTCGTGCATCGTCGTGTGCGGTGCGTTCTCGGCAAGCGGAAAGACGTTGTTGCGGAGGAGGTGCGCTACCACTGCCAGCGAGTTGTGCGTCCGCCAGCCGCTCTCGCGGTGCAGAAACTCGCGCGTCTGCGGGATCGCTTCGAGCAAGGGACCGAGGTGGATCGCGCAAAGGAGCAGCGCGGCGATGCCGGCGCCGAGGCCGCAGAGGATCGTCTGCTTCGATCGCGACTCAAACAGCGTGTACGCCGCCGCCATCGTCACGACGTGGAGCTCCGTCTCCGGATGTCCGGCCAGCGTCAGGAGGACGAGAGCGATCGTCAGCACCGCCGCGGAGCGCAGCGACGGCCGGCGTGCGATGAGGCGGCCGCCGAAGAAGACGAGCGGGGCGATGGCGATGGAGAGCCCGTGCGCGGTGAGGATGAACGAAACCACGTGTGTCGAGAAGGCCCAGGCCGCGGCGCCGAAGAGCGACGGCAGCTCGCCCAGCTCCAGGGCTCGTAGAAAGAGGAACATCGACAGCGCGGCGAGGAAGTACGTCATCGCCGCGGTGAAGGTGAGGCCGCCGGCGAGCGGCAGCAGCAATCCGAGAAGCGTGACGGGGTGGTACGGCGCCGACTGCGCGGCGCCCGCGAGCGGATCGCCGCAGAGCTCGTACGGGTTCCACAGCGGCCACTCGCCGCGATGCACGGCCGCGCGCAGCGCGGCGTTCCAGGGGATGAACTGCGCGTAGACGTCGCTGAGCGCCGGGTTGACGGTGTGCGTGATCCCGACCTGCCGCGCCACCGAGGCCAGTGGCTCGTTCGTGTAGGCGAGGTCGAGCGGCGCGTAGACGCGGCCGGTCAGCAGCGCCCGTCCGGTGAAGCAGAGCGGCAGCAGCAACAGCACCGCCGCGGCGCGCCAGGAAACGCGCGCGAGCAGAAGGCACGCCACGGCGGCGAGGAAATAGAGGAGGGCGGACACGGGACGGGGGCGATTGTAGACTGTGGCGTGTGAAGGTCGTCCTCGCCGCGCTCCTCCTCTTCATCGCCACCCCGCTCTTCGCCGCCTACGCCGCGCGCGACGTCGTCCTTCCCGTCGCCGGCCGTGCCACCGGCGCCGACGGCCGTCTCTTCCTCACCGCGCTCTGGATCACGAACCCGTCGGAGCGCGACGCGCTCGACGCCAACGTCATCTTCCATCCCGCGGCAGAGAAGCTGCCGTCGCACGAGTCGAAGCTGCACCTCGGTCCCGGCGAGACGCGCGTTGTCGATCCGGTCGACGCCGCCATCCTCGGCGTCCCCGAGGCCCTCGGCGCACTGCGCATCCAGGCCACGCGCGACGTCCTCGCCACCGCGCGCGTCTACAGCCGCCTGCCGAGCGAGACCGGCGCGCGCAGCCTGGCCACGTCGTTCTCGGCGACGCCGGTGGACTTCGCCATCGGCAACGGCGAGTCCGCGACGCTGCAGGGAGTCTCGCCGGCGGACGGCCGCTACAAAATCTACTTCGCCGAGGTCGCGGGAGTGCCGCTCGACATCAACGTCGCCCTCGTCGACGCGCGCGGCCTCACTGTTGCGGCCAAGCGGATGTACATCGACAAGAACCGCCAGGTCACCGCCGACGCCGCCGAGCTCTTTCCGCAATTCACGAGCGGCACGGCCACGCTGCGCGTCGACGGCGTCAACGGCGGCGGACGCATCGTCGTGGCCGGCTCGCAGATCGCGCGCGAGAGCCAGGACTCGACGCCGTTCGAGATGAGCTTCACCACCGCGCCGCGCGACCGCCTCGGCGTCTGGGAAGCGCTGACCTACATCGCCGTCGCCGCGGTTGCGGGCGCGGCGCTGTTGATTCGCCGCTGATGGGCCTCGCCGAATTCGCCGACGTCGCGCTGCCCGTCGCGGTTCACGGCACGTTCGTCTACGCCATCCCCCCCGAGCTGCGCGACGACGTCCGCCTCGGCACGCGCGTCGAAGTGCCGTTCGGCGCGCAGCGCTCCACCGGCTTCGTCGTCGCCCTGCGCGACGACGCGGGGACGCACAGCGTGCGCCCGATCCGGGCCGTGCTCGACGACGACGAGCCCTCGCTGATCCCGGAGATCCTCGATCTCTGCCACTGGGCCGCGGAGTACTACCTCGCGCCGCTCGGCGAGATGCTGCGCGTGGCGCTGCCGGCGAACATGGCCGCGCGCGGGCAGCGCGAGGTGTCGCTCGCGGTCGACGATTGGGAAGGGCAGCCCGCCGACATGGCTCTCATCGCCGAGCTGCGCCGGCGTCCGCTGACGTTCGCGGCCGCGGTGGAGGCGAGCTCGCGCTCGACCGTGCGGCGGCTGCGCGACGCCGGCGTCATCACCATCACCGACCGCCTGCGCGACGCCAAGGGCGTCCGCTACGATCGTTTCGTCGTGCTCGAACAGGGGGGCGCACGCTGTGCGCCCCTACCGGCGGTCGTCACGGTAGGGGCGCACAGCGTGCGCCCACTGAGCCCGAAGCAACAAGCCGCCGTTGACCTCTTGCAAAATCGCGGCGGGGAGATGTCGGTGGCCGCGCTCGAGCACGCCGGCGTCTCCGCCGCGGTCCTCGGCGCGCTGGCGAAGAAGTCGATCGTCCGCGTCGAACGCCGCGCGCGGCGGCACACGCTCGATGCCTTCCTGGCCGGCCTCGACGCCGCTCCCGACGAAATCCGATTCTCCGCCGAGCAGCGCACCGCCATCGACGCCGTGCGCGCCGCCCTCGGCACCTTCCAGCCGTTCCTCCTCGAAGGCGTCACCGGCAGCGGCAAAACCGAGGTCTACGTCGAAGTCATGCGCGACGTCGTGCGCAAGGGAGAGCAGGCCTTGCTCCTCGTCCCGGAGATCTCGCTCACGCCCGTCTTCGCGGCGCGGCTCAAGCAGCGCTTCGGCGATCGCATCGCCATCCTGCACAGCAGCCTCTCCGCGAGCGAGCGTTTCGACCAGTGGTGGCGGGCGCGGCGCGGCGAGGTCGACGTGGCCATCGGCCCGCGCTCCGCGCTCTTCGTGCCCTTTCAGCGCCTCGGCATCGTCGTCGTCGACGAGGAAGGCGACGGCGCGTACAAGCAGGACGAGACGCCGCGCTACAACGCCCGCGATCTCGCCGTCGTGCGCGCCCAGCTGCGCGGGATCCCGGTCGTCCTCGGAAGCGCCACGCCGTCGCTGGAGTCGCGCGAGAACGCCGCGCGCGGCAAGTACATGCTGCTGCGCATGACCAAGCGCGTCGAGGCCCGGCCGCTCCCCGAGGCCGAGGTCATCGATCTGCGGAAGGAGAAAGCGGAGAAGGAGGACAAGGGCATCGTCATTTTCAGCAGCGTGTTGAAGGCCGCGCTGCGCGACGTCTTCGGCGTCGGCGAGCAGGCCATGATCCTCATCAACCGCCGCGGCTACGCGCCGTACCTCCTCTGCCGCCAATGCGGCAACGACTTCCGCTGCCGCGATTGCAGCGTGACCATGACCGTGCACCGCCGCGAAGGGCTGCTGATCTGCCACTACTGCGGGCTGCGCCGGCCGATCCCGTCGAAGTGCCCGCTCTGCGGCGGCGAGGTGTTGCAGCCGATCGGCTTCGGCACGGAGAAAGTCGAGGAGCGCTTCCGCCGCGAGTTTCCGGACGTCGCCGTCGAAGTGCTCGACCGCGACTCCACGCGGAAGAAGGGGGAGCTCGTGCGCATCCTCGACCGCTTCCGCGCCCAGACGACGCAGGCGCTCATCGGCACGCAGATGCTGTCGAAGGGGCACCACTTCCCGAACGTGACGCTGACGGCGGTCCTGAGCGCCGACTCGATCCTCGGCTATCCCGACTTTCGCAGCGCGGAGAAGACGTTCTATCTGCTCACGCAGGTGGCCGGCCGCTCCGGCCGCGGCACGAAGCGCGGCAAGGTGCTGATCCAGACGGCCTTCCCGCAGCACTACGCGATCCAGCACGCGCTGCGCCACGATTACGAGGCCTTCTTCGCGTCGGAGATCGAGTTCCGGCGCACGTTTCATTACCCGCCCGTCACGGCGATGATCGCCATTCTCTTCCGCGGCGAGAAGCTGCCCGACGTCGAGCGCGCCGCGTTCGACAGCGGCCGCCGCCTCGAGGACGCCATCCGCCCCGTCGCCGGCACGCGCGTCCAGGGCCCCTCGCCCGCGCCGCTGGCGCGGATCAAGGGCGTGTGGCGTTACCAGATCCTCCTGCGCTCGCCGCAGCGCGCGGCGCTGCGCAAGGCCGTGGAGGCGGTGATGGTGGGGAAGAAGTGGAAGGGCGTCGATGTCGCCATCGACGTCGATCCGATCAATATTCTTTGATCACTGCTCCGCGAAGACGTACTCGTGCTGCGCGTCGCGCGCGATCAGCGATCGCTTCTCGCCCGTGCCGACGACGAACTCGAACCCGGCGATGCCCGGCGCCGTGGTCAGGAACGACACCGTGCCGTCGGGGTTGTGCCGCGAGGCCATTTCGCTCTTCCACTCGCCGAAGTCGAAGACCGTCGCTGGGCCGTTGTGGCTGACGGCGATGTCGCCGAGGGCGGCGTTGCGGTAGTGGGCGGCGAGCTTCTCGGCGTCGGCGGGCGTGGCCGGAATCGTCACCAACTTCCGCTCCGCAGCGAGGTTGGCGAAGTAGCTCTTTCCCGCCGCCTCCACGTCCTTGTCCGCCTCGGCCCGGCCGTCGAAAAGCACCTCCAGCAGCTTGCGCCGGAAGGCGTTCCGCAGGATCCAGCCGGGATCGGAGTTCGTCAGGATCACCGCGCCGACGTGCTGTTCCGGCAGCCAGATCATGTCGCTGTGGTAGCCGATCAGGTCGCCGCCGTGATGGACCACCGGCGTCCCGTACTTCGTCTCCACCATCAGCCCCATGCCGTACGTCTGGTCCTTGCTCATCGGCACCTGCGGCACGCGCCGCGCCAGGAGCGTCTCCTTGCTGATGTAGCGTTTGCCGCCGGGGAGCGAGCCCTCGTCGATCTCCATCTCGACGTACTTCAGCATGTCGTGCACGCTGCTCCATCCGCCGCCGGCGGGGCGCAGGGGGATGACCGAGTAGTTGACCTCCATGGCCGCGTGCGCGGGCTTGCCGTCGACGTCGGGCGCGTGGGCGGTGGCGTGATTCGGCGCGCCGAGGGCGCGGGCGAAGTCGAACGTCGTGGAGGTCATGCCGAGGGGCGCGAAGACGCGCGTGCGCATGGCCTCGTCGTAGGCGGCGCCGAGCTCCTTGTCGGGATAGAGCACGTGCCCGCCGACGAAGCCGGCCGCGCCGGCCAGGAGGTTCGAGTACTGGAACATCTCCCCGAACTTCGACGTCGGCTGCACCGTCGACAGCGTCTTCAGCGCGCCGTCCGGCGTCACGCCTTCGTACTGGAACAGCCACTCGTAATCCTGGCGCGGCAGCCCGGTGCAGGCGCAGATCAGATGCTTCACCAGCACGCGGCTGGTCGTGTCGGCGTTGCCGAGCTTGAACGATGGCAGCAGCGTCGTCACCGGCGTCTCCCACGTCAGTTTCTTCTCGTCGACGAGCTTGGCCAGCATCAGCGTCGTCAGCGCCTTCGTGTTCGAGGCGATGATGTAGAGCGTGTTGCCGTCGGGCTTCGCCGCGGAGTTGATGTCGCGCACGCCGAAGCCGCCCTCGAAGACCACCTTGCCGTCCTGCACGAGGCCGATTGAGACGCCGGGCACGCCCAGCTTTTTCTGTCCCTCCTCGACGAACTTGGAGAGCGCGGCGATGCGCCTGGCGTCGAGCGCATTCGCTTTCTTGCCCGCGAAGTTCTCGCGCGTGTAGCCCTTCGGCAGGAGCCGGCCGAAGATCAGCGACACCTGCGCGCCGCGTTTTTCGCCCACGGCGTCGCTCATGTCGTAGATCGCGACCGTCCACGTCTCGCCGGCGCGGCGGGCGATGGCGAAGACGTCGCGCTTCTCGTTCGGCGACGTCAGGTACGAGTAATTGCGGATGTTCGACCAGCCGTCCTTGTCGGGAAAGTCGTTCGTCACCTTCACCGGCCATTTCGCGCCGGGCTTGTACGCCGCCCACGCCGCGGCCACGGCGTCGTCCGCGCTCTTGGCGTGAACGTCGACGAGGGCGATCGTCGAGTCGCCTTCCGGCGCCGTGAGGATCGTGGCCGGCCCGCTGACGTCGATGCTCCAGCCGGCCGGGGCGATGAACGTCGCTCCCTCGACCGTCGTCTTCGGCGTGTCGGCGGACAGAACCGTGGCGAGCAGAACCGCAAAAATCATGGCGTGCATGGACGCGATTATGAACGATCGTGAGACGATGACGCATGGCCATCACTGCCGAATCGACGACGTTCACGAAGGACATCCAGGGCCGCTACCTCTGCAACGAGATCAACGAAGTCAATGCCTGGCAGGGCGGGGGAGGGCGGCCGTTCGACTTCATCGTCGTCGGCGGCGGGACGTTCGGCGCCGCCATCGCCGAGCACCTCTGGTTCCGGCAACGGCAAAGCGGCGGCGGGCTGCGCACGCTCGTCGTCGAGGCGGGGCCGTTCACCGTCCCCGAGCACGTGCAGAACACCGGCATCCTCGGCTTCGCCGATCCGGGGCAGCCGTTCTTCCTCAATGAGAACGCCAAGCAGCCGGAGCCTCCGGTCAACGAGGTGTGGGGCATCCCGTGGAAGTCGTCGACGGCGTTCAAGGGCCTGGCCTTCGCCGTCGGCGGCCGCTCGGTCTATTGGGGCGGATGGTCGCCGCGGCTGCTCGACGCGGAGATGGCGACGTGGCCGGCCGCGACGGTCGCGGATCTGAAGGCGCG
>Ga0075425_100000086_pt1 | contig 78986 bp, 82 predicted proteins | sample SoiMethybrSBSTD4_FD_75300 | JGI IMG/M metagenome (GOLD analysis project Ga0075425, IMG submission 75300) | Bulk soil microbial communities from a Populus tree surrounding site in Tennessee, USA - Soil MetaG P. TD hybrid SBSTD4 | ecosystem: Environmental > Terrestrial > Soil > Tree plantation...
CACCGAGCTCAGGCCGGCGATCGCGCCGAGCTCGACGAGCATCGTCATCATGTGCAGGACCGAGCTGCCGCCCGACGCCTGCTCCGCGGCGCGAATCGCGACGACCATCGGCGCCGGCGAGCCGAGCATCTGCCGATACGGCACGAGGCCGACCATCACGCCCGAGACGAGGATGTAGAGGATCGTGCAGACGACCAGCGATCCGAGGATCCCGATCGGCATGTCCTTCTGCGGGTTGCGCGCTTCCTGCGCCGCCACCGACACGGCATCGAACCCGATGTAGGCGAAGAAGATCACGCCGGCGCCTCGGAGCACGCCGCTCCAGCCGTACTCGCCGAACGCACCTGTGTTCTCGGGGATGAACGGATGCCAGTTCGCGGTGTTCACGTAGGCGGCGCCGCCGAGGATGACGATGATCACCACGCCGATCTTCACGATGACGATCGCCGTGTTCACGTTCGCCGATTCCTTGATGCCGATGACGATCAGGATCGTGACGAGCACGGTGATGATCACCGCCGGCAGGTTGAAGACCGCCGTCACCGGCCCGCCGGCCGATTGAATCACCGTGCCGGGCGCCGCGGCGAACTGCGCCGGGAAATTCACGCCGATGAAATCGTGCAGGAAGCTCGTGAGGTGGCCGGACCAGCCCACGGCGACCGTCGCCGCGCCGAGCGCGTACTCGAGGATCAGGTCCCAGCCGATCACCCAGGCGACGAACTCGCCGAGCGTTGCGTAGCCGTAGGTGTACGCCGAGCCGGCGATCGGCACCGTCGACGCGAACTCCGAGTAGCACAACCCGGCGAGCGCGCTCGCAAACCCCGCGAGCACCATCGACAGCACGATCGCGGGGCCGGAGTGCTGCGCGGCCGCCTCGCCCGTCAGCACGAAGATGCCGGTGCCGATGATCGCGCCGATGCCGAGCGTGACCAGGTTGATCGGGCCGAGGACGCGCTTGAGCGAATGCTCGCCGGTGATGGCGGCTTCGGCCTTCAGCTGCTCAATCGACTTCGTGGCGAAAATCGACATCTGCCAAATCCTTGGTTGAGTGGGGTGGGTAGGCCCGGATTATACATGCCCCGTCAGGCGCAGCACGTATTCCTGCACCTGCGCTCGCGGATCGCCGGTCGCGAGCAGATCGCCGATGACGGCCACCGATGCGGCGCCGGCGGCGATCACCGACGCCGCCGTCGCCAGCGTGATGCCGCCGATGGCGACGAGCGGCAGCCCGCGCCGCGCCGCGCGCTCGGCGGCAGCCCGCACCATCTCGAGGCCGACCGCCTCGTATCCCGTTGCTTTCGTCGTCGTCCCGAACACCGGGCCGAGGGCGACGTAGCTGACGGGCTCCGCGAGAGCCCGGTCGATCTGCGCGGACGTGTGCGTCGAGACGCCGACGATCGCGTCGCTGCCGACGATGGCGCGTGCGGCGGCCGGCGGAAGATCGTCCTGGCCGACGTGCACGCCGTCGGCGTTCGCGAGCCGGGCGACGTCGGCGCGATCGTTGACGATCAGGCGCGCGCCGCACGGCCGCGCGAGCTCGACGATCGCCGCGGCGAGATCGAGCAGTTCGCCCGACGGAAGGTTCTTCGCGCGCAGCTGCAGGAAGCGCGCGCCGCCGGCGAGGAACTCTCGGGTGAGATCGAAGGGCCGCCAGCCGGCGCGCGCCGCCGCGTCGACGTCGACGATGGCTGTGAGCGTGGGGAGCGTCAGACCGCTTCCGCGAGGCGGCCGCCGCTCGAGCCGGCGCGCGCGAGGAAGCGCTCCATGAACGACGTGTTCAACTTGCCGGCGACGAACTCGGGATCGCTCAGGATGCGCAGGTGCAGCGGGATCGTCGTCTTGATCCCCTCGATCACCGTCATCTCGAGCGTCCGCTTCATGCGCGCGATCGCCTCCTGGCGGTCGCGGCCGTGGACGATGATCTTCGCAATCATCGAGTCGTAGTAGGGGGAGATCGTGCAGTCGGAGTGCGCGAACGTCTCGACGCGGACGCCCGGGCCGCCCGGCACGCTGAACACGTGAATGAGCCCCGGCGAGGGGACGAACGTGTCGGGATCCTCCGCGTTGACGCGGCACTCGATCGAGTGGCCGGTGAAGGTCACGTCGCTCTGCTTGAACGCGAGGCGCTCGCCGGCGGCGATGCGGATCTGCTCCTTCACGATGTCCACGCCGGTGACCATCTCGGTGACCGGGTGCTCCACCTGCAGCCGCGTGTTCGCTTCCATGAAATAGAAGCGTCCCTCGGAGTCCATCAGGAACTCGAAGGTGCCCGCGTTGGTGTACTGCACCGCCTTCGCAGCGTCGATGACGATGCCGCCCATCTTCTTCCGCACTTTGTCGCTGAGCGCGGGCGACGGCGACTCCTCGATGAGCTTCTGATGGCGGCGCTGGATCGAGCACTCGCGCTCGCCGAGATGGATCACCGAGCCGTAGTGATCGCCGAGGATCTGGAACTCGATGTGGCGCGGCGACTCGACGTACTTCTCGATGTAGACGTCGGCGACGCCGAAGGCCGCCTCCGCCTCGCGCTGCGCGGTCTTCACCGCGTGCGAGAGCTCCGCCGGCGCGCGCACGACGCGCATCCCGCGCCCGCCGCCGCCGGCCGTCGCCTTCACGATCACCGGATAGCCGATGTCCTTGGCGAGCTTGAGCGCCTTCTCCTCGTTGTCGAGCGGGCCGTCGCTGCCGGGGAGAATCGGCACGCCCGCCTTCTTCATCACGCGCCGCGCGCGCGCCTTGTCGCCCATCAGCCGGATCGCCTGCGGATCGGGGCCGATGAACTTGATGTGGCACGCCTCGCACACCTCGGCGAGGTACGCGCTCTCGGAGAGAAAGCCGTAGCCCGGATGGATCGCGTCGGCGCCGGTGATTTCGGCGGCGCTGATGACGGCGGGCACGTTCAGGTAGCTGTCGGCGCTGCGCGCCGGACCGATGCAGACGTCCTCGTCGGCGAACTTGACGTGCAGCTGGTTCTCGTCCGCCTCGGAGTAGACCGCGACGGTCTTGATGCCGAGCTCGCGGCACGCGTAGATGATCCGCAGCGCGACTTCCCCGCGGTTCGCGATCAGGATCTTCTTGAACATGGCTGATGGCTGATGGCTGATGGCAATGGCCAAGGGCTGATGGAAACTCCAGCCATCAGCCAGCGGCCATCAGCCATGTCACTTCGTGCGGATGGCGAACAAGCGCTCGCCGTACTGCACCGGCTGGCCGTTCTCCACGTAGATGTTCACCACCTCGCCGTCGTACTCCGAGTCGATCTCGTTCATCAGCTTCATCGCCTCGATGATGCAGAGGACCTGCCCCTTCTTCACCATCGCGCCGATGTCGATGAACGGCGCTGCGCCCGGCTCCGACGATCGGTAGAAGGTGCCGACGATCGGCGACTTGACGACGGCGAGCTCGATCTCCGCTTCGGCGGCCGCGTCGGCGGCGGGCGCCGCGGACGACGGCGCGGCGGGCACCGGCCCCGTGGGCGCGACGCCGGCGGCGGGCGCGCCGACGGAGGCCGTCGGGGCCGGCGGCAGCGTGACGATGTGCGCGCCGTTGACGTCCTTGCGGACCTTCAGCCGCAGGCCGTCGTGCTCGATCTCGAACTCCGAGAGTTCGTGCTCGCGCACGAGGTCGAGGATCTGCTTGATTTGATTCAGGTCCATGCTCGCGTCCGAGAATCAAATCTCGACGAGCCCGGTCGCCACGTCCGTGAGCACGTCCACACCCGTCTCGGTTACCAGCACGTCGTCCTCGATCCGCACGCCGCCCCAGCCTGGCAGATACGCGCCGGGCTCGATCGTGAAGATCATGCCGGGCGCCACCGACTCGTGGCTCGCGTCGACGTCGGGCCGCCGCCGCGAGACCCGCGGCTCCTCGTGCACCTCGATCCCGAGGCCGTGCCCCGTGCCGTGGCCGAACGCCTCGCCGAGGCCGGCCGTCGCGAGCGTGTCGCGCGCCGCGGCGTCGATGTCGAAGCGCGACCGGCCGGGCGCCACCGCGGCGATCGCGTTGTCGTGCGCCGCGCGCACCGCGTCGTACACCTCGCGCACGCGCGGTCCTGCCCTTCCGACCACCACCGTGCGCGTGAGGTCGACGCAGTATGAGTCGTAGACGCCGCCGAAGTCCAGCACGACGAGGTCACCTTCGGTAATTGTTCGCTCGGTGGGGCGGGCGTGGGGGAGGGCCGCGTTGGGTCCACTTGCGACAATCGTATCAAAGGCCGGCTTGTCGAACCCGGCGTCGCGCATCTGCCGCTCGATGGCGGCGGCCGTCTCGCGCTCGGTGCGGCCGCGCCGGACGCCGGCGACGACGGCGCGCGCCACATCCGAGAGGCGCCGCGCCGCCTCGCGCATCGTGAAGATCTCGTAGTCGTCTTTGCGGACGCGCGCGCGCTCGACGATGCCGTCGGTGGACACGAGCTCCACGCCGGGCGACGAGGCCGCGAGCGTCGATGTGAGCCACTGATGCCGCGCGACCGTGAGGTGCGCCGCCTCGAAGCCGATGCGGCGTCCCGGCGCCGACGCGATCACCGATGCGAGCGTCGCATCGTACGATCCGTCGACGACGACGACGTCGAGGTCCGGGCACTCGTGCGGCGCGCCGCGCGACGCGGCGAGCGCCGACACGTAGCGGAAGTCGGTGATGAACCGCAGCCGCTCCGCCTCGACAACGACGATGCCGGAGCTGCCGGTGAAATTCGTGAGGTAGAGGACGTTCGGCAGCGACGTGACGACGAGCGCGTCGAGGCCGGCGCGCCCGATCGCGTCGCGCACGGCACGATGCCGTTGGCTAAGCGCTGCGCTGGGTGCGTGTGACATGAATGGCGTCGAGCCACTGCTCGAGCGCCGCGATGGTCCGCGTGGCCGACTCCTCGGCAGCGCCGTCCGGAGCTGCGGCGTCTTCGGTCGTCTCCGCGAACGACGAGAGCGCGGCGTCTACGACCGGAGATTCTGGCACAGGCGCAGCGTCTGCGGCGACCTGGTCGGCCACGAGCGGCTCTTCCACCATCGGCTCGTTCGCGATCGCCTCGCCGACCACAAGTTCATCTGGCGTCGCAGCTGCCGCCGTCGGTTCGGCGGTTGCCGGCGTCTCTGTCGGCTGCGGCTCGACGACGTCGACAGATTGCGGCTCCGCTTCCGGCGCCAGTGCCGGCTCAGAAGGCACAGCCGGCGGAGGCGCAACTTGTTCCGCCGTAGCCGGTTCGGACGGCACGGCCGGCGGAGGCGCAAACGTCATGAACTGGCTCGAGATGTCCTCGAACGACAACCCGTCGGCCGACGCGGGCGGCTTGGGCGGCTCGACCTGCCGGGCGAGCTCCTCGACGGTCTGCTGCAGATCGGGATCGTTGCGCGCCAGCGCGAGCGCCGCGCGGTACTGCGCGAGCGCTTCGGCGAGCTCGCCGCGGCGCTGATGGATTTCGGCGGTGCCGCGGATCGCGGCGAGGTTCTCGGGCGCGCTCTTGAGCACGATGCTCAATTCCTGGAGCGCCTCGTCCTGCCGGTCGAGCTCGATCAGCGCGCGGCCGAGCGTCACGCGCGCGGAGAGATAGCCGGGGTGAATCGCGAGGCCGGCGCGGCAGACCTCGACCGCTTCCTCGTAGCGGCCGGCGCGCCGGCATTCTTCGGCGAGCTGCGCAAACGCAATCGACGCCGGATCCTTCTGGACCCGGCGTCGAAGATCTTCGATCCGCTGGTTGTCGGCCACGCGGCCTCTACGGCACCGTGACGCTCTGCGTCGTCGTCGCGGTGCGGCCGAGATTGTCGGTGACCGTCAGCCTGACGATGACCGTGCCCGCCGCCGCATACGTATGGAACACGGTCTGCCCCGAGGCCGTGGTGCCGTCGCCGAGCGTCCAGTCCCACGTCTGGACGGATGCGGCGCCGCTCGACGTCGAACTGCTGCCGTCGAAGTTCATCGAGTGCGCGGTGTTCGGCGGGCTCGGCGCGGCCGTCGCGGTGAATCTCGCCACGACGCCGTTGGTCACGGTGATCGACTTGGTGATGACGATCGACTGCCCGGCATCGTCGGTCGCCGTAAGCACGGTCACGAACGTGCCCGGCAGCGGGAACACGTGCGTCACGACGACGCCGCTGGCGTTGCCGGTGTTGTCGCCGAAGTTCCAGTTGTAGCTCACGATCGTGCGGCCCGCGGCCGGCCGGACGCCGGACGCGTTGAAGGTCGTCAGGTCGCCGGCCACCTGCGGCACGGGCGAGACGACGAAGTCGCCGGTCGGCGACGGCGACGTGGCGACGGCCACGCTCTGCGACGCCGAGGCCGAGAGGCCGCGCTCGTTGGTGACCGTGAGCGTCACGACGAACGTTCCAACCGACGTGAACGAATGCGTGACCGTCTTGCCCGAGGCGGTGGCGCCGTCGCCGAACGTCCAGTCGTAGGTCAGCGTCGTCGCGTTGGCGCCCGGCGTGCTCGCCGACGCGTCGAAGGTCGCCGGCACGTTCATCTGCACGGGCGTCGGCGTCACGGAGAACGCCGCGGTCGGTGTGCCCGCCGGCGGCAGGATGACGCCCGGCGGCACGAGGCGGATGTCGACGCCCTGGGGGTTCGCCGTCGAGAAATTGTTCGAGGTCGGCGTCGCGACGATCGTCACGCAGGTGCCCGGCAGCGCGTTGCAGGTGCCGAAGTTGCCGTTGGGCGGCGCCGCCGGCGCGGTGAAGACCGTCGTCGCCGTGCCGTCGTTGCCGGTGACGAGCGTACGCGCGGACAGCGTGCCGAAGTCTTGCGGCACGCCGCCGACCGCCATGTCGACGCGGATCGGCAGACCCGAGATCGTCTTGCCGTCCGGTCCGATCGCGGTGATCTTCACCGACGACTGCGAGCCGCCGTCCTGCGTGATGCTGTCGGGCGTCGCCGTGACCTTGAGCGTCAGCGCGAGCTGCGACGGACCGGTCAGCGCCGGCACCTCCGTACTGTGAACGGTGCACGCGGCGGTCGCGGCGACGGCCACCAGCGCGGCCGCGGCGCGACGGATATGTGTAAAGCCCATGGCGCTAGAAGTCCCCAAAGTTGCCGAAATTGACCTGGATCTGGCCGGTGACGCTCACCACGTTGCCGGTGCGATCCTGTCCGTAGAAAGTGATCCGCGCGTTCGTGACGATGACGTTCGGGTTCGTCTTCAGCTCGACGAGCGGCGACTCCTGCTTCGCCGTGTGCCGCACGATCTCGAAGGCGAGCGACACCGTGCCGGCGGCGGGGACCGTGCCGGTCACCGTGCCGTCGACCGAGTACGGCACGTCGACGCCCTGCACGTTGCGGCCGTCGGCGCGGATGTAGTCGATGTGGAAGCGGTTGATCGTCACTTCGTTGTTGGTCGTCGGCGCGAGGTTCGCGCCGACGTCCTTCAGCGGCGCGCGCAGCGTCACCGACCCGATGTCGTCGAACACCGTCGGGCAGGGCGCCTGCTGCGAACACGGCGCGGGCGACGTCACGATGGTAATCACGTCGGACAGCAGGTTCGTGGTCTGCGGCCCCGGGGTCGACGCGCCGCGCGAGGCGGTGAGCAAATCGATCACGAGGTAGACCGGCGAGCTGCTGTCGCGCACGACGCTGCCGCACGAGGTGCTGGCGGCGACGACCGCGGCGATTCCGACGACCCGAACGATGGTGCGCATGCCTCTCATAACCTGCCGTTAGCCTTTGATGATGCGCGGCGTGATGAAGACCAGCAGCTCCGTGTTCTGGTCGTTCACCGAGTCGCGCTTGAAGAGCCACTTGAGCAGCGGCACCTGGCCGAGGCCGGGCGTCCGGTCGGTCTGGTTCTGCTCCTGGCTCACGAAGATGCCGCCGATGACCGTCGTCTGCCCGTCGCTCACGAGCACCTGCGTAATCGCGCGCTGCGTGTTGATCGGCGGGATGTTGTTGACGGCGCGGCTGAAGTCGGGCGATGCGTTCTCGAGCGAGATCTGCATGATGACGGTGTTGGCCGCGGTGATCTGCGGCGTCACCTTCAGCGTGAGCGCGGCGTCCTTGAAGCTCACCGTCACGGTGTTGTTGGCGACGGTCTGAATCGGAATCTGCACGCCCTGCGTCATCTCGGCGGCGACGTTGTTCTGCGTCGTCACGCGCGGCGTGGACAGCAGGCGGCCGTTGCCGCTGCTTTCGAGCGCGGTCAGCGCGACGTCGAGGTTGAACGCGCCGTTGACGGCGCCGAGCGCGAGGCCCGCGGCGCTCGTCGCGCCGGGCACGCCGAGGTTCACCGCCGTCGGCTGGCCGGTCACCGCGCCCGACGCCGGCCCCTGCACGCCGCCGGTGCGGCCCGCGAGGCTGCCGTTGTTCGGGAACGCGAGGCTCGTCGTGTTGCCGAGCGACGGATCGACGCGGCCGTTGAAGCCCCACTGCACGCCGAGCGCGCGCGCGTACGTCTTGTTGGTCTGCACGATGCGCGCTTCGATCTCCACCTGCGGCTGCGGGCGATCGAGCGTGCCGATCAGATCGTTGGCGAGCGTCAGGCGATCGCGGAGGTCGCTGATGATGAGCGTGTTCGTCCGCGGATCCACCTGCACGGTGCCGCGCTGCGACAGCGCGCTCTTGGTGAGCAGCGCCTGCAGCTCTTCGGCCTTCGCGTAGCTGAGCGTCTTGGTGAGCACCTCGAGCTGGCCGGCGAGCGCCTGCTCTTCGCCGAGCTTGCGCCGCTGCGACTCTTCGTCGGCGAGCACGGTGAGCGGCGCGATGCGGACGATCGTGCCGTCCACGAGGTACCCGAGCTTGTTGGCGCGCAGGATGATGTCGAGCGCCTGGTCCCACGGCACGTCGCGCAGCGCGACGTCGACCGTGCCCTGCACCGCCGGATCGATGACGATGTTCAGGCCGCTGATCTCGGCGAAGGTGCGGAGCACCGCGCGCAGATCGGCGCCCTGGAAGTCGAGGCTGATCGGGTGGCCGGTGAACTGGCGCCCCCGTCCCGAGCCGGGCTGATCGGTCGGCGTCACGGTGCCGGGCACCGGCGGCTGCGCCGTGGCCGGCTGCGTCGCCGGGGTCTGCCGAGCGGCGGGCGGCGGCGGCGTCGCCGTTGTCGCCGTCTGGCGAGCCGCGGGCGGCGGCATCACGATCTGCGTCGGCCGCGCAGGAGCCTTCGCGGGCGCGGGCGCCGCCGCCTTGGGCGCCGCGAGCGCCGGCGACGAGCCGTCGAGCCCGAGCGCCGCGATCGGATCGATCGCGACCGGCTGGCGCAGGGCCTCCATCGCATCGGGCGCCGTGCCCGCCGATTCAACAGCGTCGGCCGACCGCACGGCACGCGCCGGCATGACGTACGGCATGGCCGTGCCGTCCGCCTTGTCGAAGTCGACGACGACCGTGTTCCGGTCGCTGCGGACGTGATGCGCCACCGGCTGCGCGAGCGCGATGCGCACGCGCGAGGCGGGCGCGCCGTTCGAGTCGCCGGTCTCCACCGAGACCTTGGCGATCGGATTCTTCGCCGCCGCGTCGATGGTGTTCGCGACGCTGCCGGGCGTCACGTTGCGGAACTCGACGAGCACCGTGAGCGCGTCGGGCCGCGTCAGCGAGTAGCCGACGGGCTCGGTCGCCTCGATGACGAGCGATGCGCCTTTCGAGCTCGCGCGGGTGCTGATGGTTTTCAGTCGAACGGTCGACGGGCCGGCCGCCGGGCCCGAGGCGCCGACGAGCGCGCCGGCAGCCGACAGAGCCACGAACAGACAGGCGAGTCCCCTGGTAGGAGTCATTACTTGGCGTCCTCGAGCGATCGCAACAGTTTGCGGACCTCACGCTGCTTCACGAGCGACAGTGGATCGTTGACTTCCTGCACGACGATGAGCCCCTGCGGCGTGATCGACTTGATCGTTCCGTCGAGGAGCTTGTCGCCCTGGTGCACGATGTAGGTCCGGTTGTCGGGGCCCATGATCATCGCGACCAGCGAGCCCCGACTCTGCATGATGCCGCGCACCGAGATCTCCGCGACGGCGAGCCCCGTGGCGCCTTCGCCGTGGCGCGACGTCGCGACGGCGCCGGTGCCCGCGCCGATCAGCGTCTGAAACGGATCGCGGCGTCCTTCGGCGCGATACGTGTAGGCCTCGGCGGGCGCTTCGGCCGTCGGCGCCGTCGGCGCCGCCGGCGTCGCGGCGGCGGGTGGCTGCGCGGGCGCCGCGGGCGCGGGCGGCTGCGGCGCGGTGGCCGGCTTGGCCGGCGCGGCCGACTGTTTCGGCGCGGGCGCCTGCGCGCCCGGCTTCGCGGGCTGCGCGGTCTGCGCAGCGGCGCCGCCGCACACGGCGAGCGCGAACATGACGAAGAGGGAAGTCCGCATGGCTACGCGCCCCGTCCTGCAGGCGGCGCTGCGCCGCGCGCCGGCGCCGCTCCGCGTCCGCCGGGCGCCGATGGCTTGTCGAGCAGCACGAACGTCGTCGCCGTGCACGTCGCGGTGATCGTGCTGTTCGCCTCCGACTTGTCCTTCCCCTTCACGTCGAGGCCACCGATGTTCACGATGCGCGTGAACTTGCCGACGCGATCGAAGAAGGTCGCGAGGTTGTGATACGTCCCCTCGAGCTCCAGCGTGATCGGCCACTCGGCGTGCAGCTGCTTGGTGACGGTCGGGGCCGGCTTGAACCCCTTGATGGTCATGTTCGACTGCGCGGCGACGGTCTGCATCCGGTTCAGCAGATCCGCGGCGTCCTTCGCCTCGGGCAGAATCGCCTTCAGGTTCGCGAGGCGCGCCTCGAGATCCGTCACCTGCGCGCGGAACTCGGGCAGCTTCTTCGCCGTCGTCAGGCCCTTGCTGATGTCGGCCTTCAGCGCCACGAGCTGCTGCTCGCGAGACGCCATGTCGGCGCGCACCGGCATTTCGTAGTAGTAGTAAAAAACTCCGCAGCCGACGCCGGCGAGCACGACGAACGCGCCAACCTGCGCGTACCACGGAAGTTTTGTGAGCGTCAGTTCCATCTGGGTTCCGCTACTGAGCCGTATCGGGGCGACCCGAGACGACCTTTAAAGGGTTTCGCTGCACGTCGCTGCACGACTAGCCGCCCGCTTTCGGCGTCGCCGCGGGCACCGCGGCCGCCGGCTTCGGCGCATCCGGCTGCTGGAACGTCGCCTTCAGCGTGAATTTAATCAGCTCGCCGCCGCCGGCCTGCGCCGGCTCCGCGGTGGTCGAGATGATGTCGATCGATCGCTTGAAGTAGCCCGACGCCTCGAGATTCGAGATGAACTCGGCGACGCCCGTCTGGTTCGTGCAGCGCCCGTCGATCTGCACGTCGTCGCCGGTCTGCTTCAGCTCGGTGAGCCAGAGCATCGACGGCAGCGCGCGGCTGATCTGATCGAGCATGTGCACCGGGCCGGTCTGCCCCTTGCGCAGCTGCTCGATGAGGACGACGCGCTGCTGGAGCTGCGCCTTGCGCTGCTCGAACTGCTGCACCTGCTGAATGACCGTGTGGAGCCGCGTCGTCTCCTGCTGCGCGGAGGAGATCGCGGCGTCGAGCTGATTGGAGTCGCGCGAGATCGCCCAGTAGCGCCAGCCGATGAACAGCAGCGCCAGGACGAGGATCATGCTGCAGCCGACGGCCATCTTCTGGCCGGCGGTGCCGAAGGTGACGGCCTTCTTCTTGGTGCGTTCGCGCTCGGCGGCGAGGAGGTTGATCCGAATCATCGGTCACCTGCCCGGCGCAGCGCGAGGCCGACGGCGACGGCCGCGGCGGGGCTGACGCCTTCCGCGTCCTCGACGCCGAGCTTCTGCGGCTCGAACGCGATCTTCTTGAACGGATCGAACATCTCGACCTGCGTGTTGAACCGCTCGGTGAGCGCCTGCACGAAGCCGTCGACGCGCGCCGCGCCGCCGCTCAGCACGATGCGGTCGATGCGATCGCTCGACGCGCTCGCCTTGAAGAAGTCGAACGTCTTCTGAATCTCGAGGAGGACGTTCTCGGTCATCGCGTGCAGCACCGGCGTCACTTCCTCGACCGTCACGCCGTCGACCGGCTGCCCGCGCTTCAACTGCTCGGCGCTCTCGAACGGCAGGTTCAGCTCCTTCTGCACCGCTTCGGTGTAGCTGTTGCCGCCCATCGAGATGTCGCGCGTGAACACCGACTGATCGCCGGTGACGATGTTGATGTTGATCGCACTGGCGCCCGCGTTCAGCAGCACGACGACCTGCTGCGGGTCGAGGCCGTAGTTCACCTCGTAGGCGTTCTGCAGCGCGAAGGCGTCGACGTCGACGATCACCGGCGTGCGGCCCGCCTGCGAGATGACGCCGGTGTAGTCGGCGATCTTCTCTTTCTTCGCGGCGACGAGCAGCACGTCCATCGTGCCGCCCGATCCTTCGCCGGTGCCCGCGTCGAGGATCTGGTAATCGAGGTTGACGTCCTGGATGTCGAAGGGGATGTACTGCTCGGCTTCCCAGTAGATGGACTCGGCGAGCTCGGCCTCGGTCATCACCGGAAGGTTGATCTTCTTGACGATGACCGCGTTGCCCGAGAGCGACGCCGCGACCTCTTTGGTCTTGAAGTGCTTGTTCTCGAACACACGCCGGATGGAGTCGGCGACCGCGGCGCCGTCGATGATCGCCCCGTCGACGATGCTGTCGGGCGGGACCGGCTGGATGCCGAAGGCCACCACTTTCCAGCCCTTGCCCGCCTGCTTGAGCTCGACCGCCTTGACCGCGCTCGAGCCGATGTCGAGGCCGATGACGGCCTTGGATTTTCCTAGACCAAACACGTGGCGTTGTCCTTTGAACTGAACCGACTCGTTGGGCAATCCGGATACCAAACCCGGCTGCACCGCAACCGCCCAAAAGTGGCGCGATCGGCGAAAATTGCGATCGTCCGCCCGCGCGCGGCGCCGCTGGCGATCACCGTTTCGTCAGCGACTTACAATGCGTGCGAACGCGGCAGTTCCGTAATCCCGCGCTCCCCTTATCGGCGCGGACGTGGGCCCACTGCACATGTAATCCCCCCGACTGCGCACCGTCTTGACACTCCCCAGAAACATCCGTATGATTTGGGTTTACCGTTGCCTGGCCCTGCCCGACCGTAAGGCGGTCCAACGATCGGTCCGGGCGGGGAATCCCCATACATCGGTTTTTCTACGCGTTTTGAAAGGGCGTTGTTAGGAATGTCTACGTTCATGGCCAGCGCGGAAACGGCCGCCGCGGGCAGCCGCTGGCACATCATCGACGCCGACGGGCAGGTGCTCGGACGGATCGCGACGAAAGCCGCGCGTCTGCTCCAGGGCAAGCACAAGGCGAGCTACACGCCCTTCATCGACACCGGCGACCACGTCGTCATCGTGAACGCAGCGAAAGTGAAGCTCACCGGCCGCAAGGAAGATCAGAAGATCTACCGGCAGCACAGCGGCTACGAGGGCGGGCTGCGCGAGGAGCGCGCCCGGCTCGTGCGCCAGCGCCGTCCGGAGAAGCTCGTCGAAGACGCGGTGCACGGCATGCTGCCCAAGACGAAGATGGGGCAGGCGATGTATCGCAAGCTGAAAGTGTACGCCGGTCCGGATCACCCGCACGCGGCGCAGAAACCCACCAAGCTCGAGGTCGCGTAAACGTGGCAGCAGTGCAGTACTACGGAACCGGTCGGCGCAAGACGTCGACCGCGCGCGTGTTTCTCCGGCCCGGCAACGGCGCCGTCACCATCAACAGCCGGCCGTTCGACAAATACTTCCCCACCGAAGCGCTGCGGACGCAAATCCGGACGCCGCTCTCGCTCACCGAAACGAGCGACAAGTTCGACATCCTCGCCACGGTGGACGGCGGCGGCGTGTCGGGCCAGGCCGGCGCGCTGCGGCTCGGGATCGCGCGCGCGCTGGTGGAATACAACGGCGAGCTCCGCAAGGCGCTCAAGACCGAAGGGCTGCTGACGCGCGACGCGCGCGCCAAGGAGCGCAAGAAGTACGGGATGGCGGGCGCGCGCAAGCGCTTCCAGTTCAGCAAACGTTAAAGGAGAAAGATTTGGCCGCGATCGCGATGAAGGATCTGCTGGAGGCTGGAGTCCACTTCGGCCACCAGACGAAGCGCTGGAATCCGAAGATGAAGGAGTACATCTTCGGCGAACGGAACGGCATCTACATCATCGACCTGGGCAAGACGGTGAAGCGGTTCCGGGAGGCAGAGGACTTCGTCAGCCGGCTCGCGTCGGAGGGACGGACGATCCTGTTCGTGGGCACGAAGCGGCAGGCGCAGGACGTGATCGCCGAGGAGGCGCAGCGCTGCGGCATGTTCTTCGTGAACGAGCGGTGGCTCGGCGGCCTGCTCACCAACTTCTCCACCATCCAGCGCAGCCTGGGGCGGCTCCGCGATCTCGAGGCCATGGCGACCGACGGACGCTTCGACACGCTGTCGAAGAAGGAAATCGCGCGGAACGAGAAAGAACGGCGGAAGCTGGCGAAGAACCTCGAAGGCATCCGCGGCATGTCGCGGCTGCCCGACGCCGTGTTCGTCGTCGACACGAAGAAGGAAAAGATTGCCGTCGACGAGGCGCGCAAGCTGAAGATTCCGGTGATCGGCATCGTCGACACCAACTGCGATCCGGACGAAGTGGACTTCGTCATCCCGGGCAACGACGACGCGCTGCGGGCGATTCGGCTCTTCGCGTCGCGCATCGCCGAGGCGGTGATCGCCGGCCGCGACATGAAGCAGTCGCTCGACGTCGAACGCTCGCGCGAGGACGACGAGAACACGCCGCCCGACACCGATCCGCGGCGCGCCGCGCGGCCGCAGCGCCGACGGGAGCCGGCGCCCGCGTCCGCATAACGCGCGACACCTGTCCTTGTCAGGCGCCGGCCTCGCATCGGGGCCGGCATTTTTTTTGATCATCGGAGAGCAGCAATGGCGACGACGGCGATCACGGCGGACATGGTCAAGAAGCTCCGCGACCAGACGGGCGCGGGGATGATGGAGTGCAAGAACGCGCTCGCCGAGGCGAACGGCGACCCCGAGGAGGCGAACACGATCCTGCGCAAGCGCGGGCTCGCGAGCGCCGCGAAGAAGGCGGGGCGCGCGGCGAGCGAGGGGCTGATTGCGAACAGGGTCGCGCCGGATCATTCGTGGGGCATCCTCGCCGAGGTGAACTGCGAGTCGGACTTCGTCGCGCGGACGCCCGACTTCCAGCAGCTGATGCAGCACGTCCTCGCCGAGATCGAGAAGGCGGGCGACGCGGCAAGCGACGCGTGGCTGAAGGATCCGCAGGGGCCGATCGTCAAACACGTCGCGCCGGTGATCGCCAAGCTCGGCGAGAACATGGCCGTCTCGCGCTTCGTGCGCTACGCGGGCAAGGGCTACGTCGGCCAGTACATCCACCAGGGCGGCAAGATCGGCGTCATGGTGGAGATCGGCGGCGTGACGCCGGAGATCGCGAAGCGCGACGAGTTCCAGACGCTCGTCAAGGAGCTCGCGATGCAGATCGCGGCGGCGAACCCGACCTACACGGCGCGCGAGCACGTCCCGGCCGACGTGCTCGAGAAGGAAAAGGCGATCTACCGCGCGCAGATGGAGAACTCCGGCAAGCCGGCCAACGTGCTCGACAAGATCGTCGAGGGCAAGCTCGGAAGCTTCTACAAGCAGGTGGTGCTGCCGGATCAGGAATCGATCCGCGATCCGAAGATGTCTGTGAAGGGCGTCCTCGACGCCGCCTCCAAGACACTGGGTGCGCCGATCACCGTGAATCGCTTTGCGCGCCTGAAAGTCGGGGAGGCCGCGGCGGTCTAGAACTCCGTCGCAGACAAGGACACAGAGGTTGACAGAGGCCACGGAGAACGCGCAGAGGATCCTTTGTGCATTCCTTCGTGTCCTCTGTAAACCTCTGTGTCCTCGTCTATAATCGGCATTCGTGGCCGCTCCCGACCCCGCACCAGCGTACAAGCGCATCCTCCTCAAACTTTCCGGCGAAGCCCTGATGGGCGAGCAGACCTACGGGATCGATCCCGCGGTGGCGACGCAGATCGCGCGCGACGTGGCGGAGATCCAGGGGATGGGCGTCGAGACGGCGATCGTGATCGGCGGCGGCAACATCTTCCGCGGCGTCGCGGCGAGCGCGCGCGGCATGGACCGCGCGACGGCCGATTACATGGGCATGCTTGCCACGGTGATCAACGCGCTCGCGCTGCAGGACGCGCTCGAGCAGCAGGGCGTCGTGACGCGCGTCGTCACCGCGATCGAGATGCGCGCCGTCGCGGAGCCGTTCATCCGCCGCCGCGCGATCCGCCACCTCGAGAAGGGCCGCGTGATCGTCTTCGGCGCCGGCACCGGGAACCCCTACTTCAGCACCGACACCGCCGCCGCGCTGCGCGCGATGGAGATCAAGGCGGACGTCATCCTCAAGGCGACGAAAGTGGACGGCATCTACGACGCCGACCCGATGGTGAAGGCGAACGCCACGCGCTTCGATCGCATCTCGTACCTGCAGGTGCTCGAGCAGGGCCTGAAGGTGATGGACGCGACCGCGATCTCGCTGTGCATGGACAACCGCCTGCCGATCGTCGTCTTCAACCTGAGGACGCCGGGCAACATCAAGAAGGCGATCGTCGGCGAGCCGATCGGATCGCTGGTCACCGCATAGCGGCAAGGCAGGAAGGCAGAGAGGCAGAAGGGCAGGCATTCAAGGATGGAAGGCAGCAGAGGCAGGAACGACGAAGGCGGAGAGGCAGGAAGGCCGGAATCGCCGTCCTTTCCGCCTGCCTTCATCCTTCCTGCCTTCCCGCCTCCGTCGTTCACGCCTTCCTGCCTTCCTCCCTTGAATTCGTGCCTTCCTGCCCTTCTGCCTTCCTGCCTTGTCATTGGAGCCGCTTGATGGACGTCAACGACCTGAAGAGTTTGTTTGCCGAAGTCACCAAGCGAATGAAAGCGGCGATCGATCACCTGCAGCACGAGTTCGCCGGCGTGCGTACGGGTCGCGCGTCGGTGACGATCCTCGACGGCGTACACGTCGACGCGTACGGATCGAAGATGCCGCTCAACCAGGTGGCGGGCCTCTCGATCCCCGAGCCGCAGATGATCATCGCGCAGCCGTTCGATCCCTCGCAGCTCGGCGCGATCGAGAAGGCGATTCGCGCCGCGGGCCTCGGCCTCAATCCGGCGAACGACGGCAAAGTCGTGCGGATCCCGCTCCCCTCGCTCACCGAGGAGCGCCGCAGGGAGCTCTCGAAGCACGTCCACAAGCTGAGCGAGGAGGGGCGCAACAGCGTGCGCCAGGTGCGGCGCGACGCGAACGACCGTCTGAAGAAGCTGCTCAAGGATCACAAGATTCCCGAGGACGACGAGAAGAAGGGGCTCGACGAGATCCAGAAGCTGACCGACAACCACATCAAGCAGATCGACGATCTGCAGAAGAAGAAGGACAGCGAGCTGCTCGGCAAGTGACCTTCTTCTCGCATCTCGAGTGCTCCGTGCCGTGCGGGGCGCCGCGGCTCGACGCTCGCGCCGTCCACCATCTCTGCGCGTGCGGCGCGCCGCTCGTCGCGCGCTACGATCTCGACCGCGCGCGCGCGTGGCGCCGCGAGTCGCTCGCCGGCCGCGAGCCGAACATGTGGCGGTACCGCGAGATGCTGCCGCTCTTCGACGGCGAGTCGCCGGTGACGCTCGGCGAGGGGTTCACGCCGCTCTTCCACGCCGGCGCGCTCGGCTCGACAATCGGCCTCGATCGCCTCTACATCAAGGACGAATCGCTCAACCCCACCAACTCGTTCAAGGCGCGCGGCCAGTCCGCGGCCGTGACGCGCGCGAAATACCTCGGCGCGAAAACGATCGCGCTGCCGACGGCGGGCAATGCCGGCAACGCCGCCGCCGCGTACTCCGCCGCCGCCGGCCTCGCGTGCGAGGTCTTCATCCCGAGGGACGCGAAGCAGCCGTTCGTCGACGAATGCCGGCTCTACGGCGCGAACGTCACGCTCGTCGACGGCCTGATCACCGACGCGGGGCGCATGGCCGCCGAGAAAGGCGGTCCGCTCGGCTGGTACGACGTCTCGACGCTGAAGGAGCCGTACCGCATCGAAGGCAAGAAGACGATGGCGTACGAGCTCGCGGAGCAGATGGACTGGGAGTGGCCCGACTGGATCGTCTACCCCACCGGCGGCGGCACCGGCATGGTCGGCATGTGGAAGGCGTTCGACGAGATCGAGCGGCTCGGCTGGGTGAAGCCGGGGCGGCGCCCGAAGATGGTGACGGTGCAGGCGGAGAACTGCGCGCCGATCGTCCGCGCGTTCGATCAGGGCGCCGAGCGGGCGCAGGCGTGGGAGAACGCCGCGACGATTGCCGACGGCCTCCGCGTGCCGCGCGCCATCGGCGACTTCCTGATCCTGCGCGCGATCCGCGAAAGCGGCGGCGCGGCAATCGCCGTCTCCGATCGCGCGATGGTCGACGGGATGCTCGCGATCGGCCGCCACGCGGGCGTCAGCGCGGCGCCCGAAGGGGGCGCCGCCTTCGTCGCGATTCAGAAGCTCGCCGCGGCCGGATCGATCAAGCCGCGCGAGCGCGTCGTGCTCTTCAATACCGGCGGCGCGCTCAAGTACCTCGACGTCCTGCACAGTTGACGTATCGCATTTTGCAGCGGGAGCGGCCCCGAGGGAGGTGGTTATGTTCGGTGTGCTCGGCTGGATTCTCTTCGGGTTGATCGTCGGCGCGCTCGCGAAGCTCGTGATGCCCGGGCGCGATCCCGGCGGCATCATCGTCACGATGCTGATCGGCATCGCCGGGTCGCTGACCGGCGGCTTCATCGGCCGCGTGCTCGGCTGGTACGGCCCCAACGACGGCGCCGGCTTCTTGATGTCGCTGCTCGGGGCGATTCTGCTGTTGTGGCTCTACCGCGTGATCTTCACGCCTCGAACGGTCTAGCGCTCAGTCGCCGAAGGTGATTCCCAGCGCCTTCGCGGTGAGCAGCAGATCGAAATCGAGCGGGACCGTCTTCGTTTTCCCGACGACCTCGTCGAGGCGGCGGGCGATGATGTCCGGCGGATCGAAGGCGACCATCGTGCCGAAGTCGCCGCGCCGCACGAGCTCCACCGCCTTGCCGCCGAACCGGGTCGCCAGCACGCGGTCGAAGCTCGTCGGGGCGCCGCCGCGCTGCAGGTGGCCGAGGACGACCGACCGCGTCTCCTTGCCGGTCTCGCGCGCGAGGGCCTCGCACACCTGCGCGCCGATTCCGCCGAGCCGCTCGGCATAGCCTTCGCGCGCCTCCTCGATGAGCGAGAGCGATCCGCCCTTCGGGCACGCCCCTTCGGCGACGACCACGATGCTGAACTGGGCGCCCCAGCGATCGCGCGCGCGGAGGCGGTCCGCGACGATCCCGATGTCGAACGGGATCTCGGGGATCAGAATCGCGTCGGCGCCGCCCGCGATGCCCGCGTAGAGCGCAATCCATCCCGCATAGCGGCCCATCACCTCGACGATCATCACGCGGTGGTGCGCCTCGGCCGTCGTGTGCAGGCGATCGATCGCGTCGGTCGCGAAGTCGACCGCCGTGTCGAAGCCGAAACAGTTCGTCGTGCCGACGATGTCGTTGTCGATCGTCTTGGGGACGCCGACGACCGGGACGCCGCGCTTGCAGAACTCGTGCGCGATGCCGAGCGTGCCGTCGCCGCCGATCACGACGAGCGCGTCGAGCCCCATCTTGTGGAACATCTCGACCACGCGCGTCGAGTAGTCGTGGACGCCCTCGGAGGTGGAGACGGGATAGGCGAACGGGTTGCCGCGGTTGGTGGTGCCGAGGATCGTGCCGCCGAGGCGGAGGATGCCGGTGACGTCGCGCGGCGTGAGCACGCGCGAGCGGTTCGGCTCGATGAGGCCGTCGAAGCTGTCCTCGAGGCCGACGACCTCGATGCCGCTGTTGGACCCCGCCTTGACGACCGCGCGGATGACGGCGTTCAGGCCGGGCGCGTCGCCGCCGCCGGTCAACACGCCGAGTCGAGTGATCGCGGGCATTCCGACGAGTGTAGCATTTGGGACTTGCGCTGAAGGGTGTTCGGACACTGACGCTGTAGAGTGCTTGACGGCTCACGCTGCAGAGTGCTCGGTGACTTCGCTGTAGCGTGCTCGGGGACTCACGCTGCAGGGTGCACTGCGCGGTGCGGCAGAGCATTCGCGCGCGCGTTGCCGTCGTGTGCAGTCTGACGCTCGTCCGTTGCCGTCGTGAAAACGGGCGTGGTACAATCCGTGATTCGAGACGTGGGCGGCTAGCTCAGTTGGGAGAGCGCCGCGTTCGCAACGCGGAGGTCGGGAGTTCGAGCCTCCTGCCGTCCACCAGAATTCTTATGAGAGGCAGCTTCCGCTGCCTCTTTTTGTTGTACGGAGTTTCAGAAGCTGAAGCCCATTCCGATATCGATTTTCCGCATGCCGCTCACGGCCGTCGGCCGGCCGAAGAACGGCGACGTCAAGGTTCCGCTGTACCCGAGATAGTTGCGCGCGTTCGTGAGATTCTGCGCCTGCACGAACAGCTGCAGCCGATACTTCGCGTTCCCGAGATCGACGGTGCGCACCTGCGCCGCCGCGCCCTGCCCGAAGACGCCGATGCCGGGCGGCAGCGGGGCCGACGCGCGGCCGAACGTGAACAGGTAGCCGAACATCGTGTTGACGGTGACTTGTCCGCTCGCGCGCAGCGTGTTGCGGCCGACGCCCGCGGGGCGATCGTTGAAGATCCCGTCGCCGTTCGTGTCGAACCCCGTGAGCAGCGTATAGGGCGGCGCCGAGCTGGCGTTGACGTTGACCGCGAGCAGCAGGTTTCTGACGATCTGATTGTTGACGGAGAAGTTCCCGCGATGGCGAACGTCGACGCTGCTTGCGCCGCCGCCGAAACTGATCACGCCGGGGACGAACCCGAAGCCGCCGCCTCCGCCGCCGGCCGCCGGCCCCCACTCGCTGTCGAGCGTGCCGGTCGGCGAGACGCTGAACGGTCCGTCGGTGTTGTTGCGGAGCGAGGCCAGCGTGTAGTTCGCGAAGACCGTGACGCGCTTCCAGCTGACGCGCGGCACGTTGCGGTTGAGCGGCAGCAGCGCGCCGGGATTGACGTTCGCATCGACCTGCACCTGATGCTGGATGGATGCCGCGTCCGAGACGACGTCGATGATGTTCGCGAACGTTTGGTCCGGCCGGACGCTGTCGATCGGGATGTTGAGGTTTTCCCCCCGCGCGAGCCTCGATCCGCGCTGGTAGCTGTAGGTGACCGACGCGCGGATCACTTTGAGCAGCCCCTGATCGACGCCGGCGCTGAACCGCGTGATGCGCGGCGTGCCGAACGAGCTGTCGAGGAGATACCGGTTGACCGGCGGTACGACAGTGAAGGCCGTCAGCTCGGGATAGGACGGGTTGAAGACGTTGACTTCCTGCTGGTGCAACCCATCGACGCGGACCACCTGATCGTAGGTGGACGCCGGCAGCCAGTCGTAGAAGATTCCCGCGCTGCCCCGCAGCGTCGTCTGGCCGCTCGCCGACGGCGCCCACGTCACGCCGAAGCGCGGACCGACGTTCGAGTAGCTCTGTACGTGCGTCTGCAGCTCGTACCGAACGCCGGGCGTCATCGTCAGGTTCTTCCGGATGCGGATGTCGTCCTGTACGTACAGCCCGCCCTGCACGTTGGCGTACGCGATGTTGGGATCGCCGATCCGCCGCGAGTAGTTGATCGGCCGGTTCGCCTCGTACGACTGCAGGTTTGCGAACGTGTAGGTGCCGAGGTAGTTCGCCGTCGCGTCCGAGTGATACGACATGCCGTCGAGCACGAGACCGGTGCGAATCGAGTGGCGGCCGAGCACGTAGTCGAAATCGGACGCGATGTTGATCGACTTCGAATGGTCGCCGCCGGCGCGTTGCGCGCCGCCGCTCGTGAACGCGTCGAGGACGCGGATCGTCGGCGTCTCGTTCGCCGACGCGCTCGTGCTGTCCGACGCCGAGAGCTGCACGCGCGTGCGCCAGAACGCGCGGCGCCCGACCGGCCCGAAATGCTGGACGCGGAAGGTGTGTACGGCACTCTCGGTCGAGAACGCGCGATCCGGCTCGTCGTACCCGCCGACGCCGAGGTTGTCGTTGCTGACGCGGCTCATGTTGTAGCCGAACCGCAACGTCTGGTCGAGCGTCACGGCGTAGTCGAGCTGGGCGTTCACGAACGCGTTGTCCCGCGGCGCTTTCATGTTCAGCGCGTGCGCGAGCGTGGCGCCGGGCACCGCGGCGTTCAGGTTCGGCGTGTCGTACGAGCTGATGCCGAACGCGTTCACGAAGAACGAGCTCTTGTTCTGCACGAGCGTTCCGCCCATGCCGAATCCGTAGTTGACGTTCTGTTCCGGCCCCTTCACGGGAACGAAGGGACTGCGGCCGCTCGCGCTGCCGTCGCGGACGAGAAGGTTCGAGAAGTACCGCATCGGGCCGATGCCCGGCTGCGTGATGATCTCGATTGAGACGCCGCCCGCACTGTGGAATTCGGCGGCGAACTGATCGCGCGCGATGCGGATGGACCTGATCATCGCCTTGGCCGGCAACGCCCCGCCTTCGAAACCGTCGATGCGAATCACGGCGCCCGGGCCGGCCATCTCCTGCAGCTGCTGCTGGAGCGTCGCGGGATCGTCCGACAAGGCCTCGATCTGGTCGCGGGTCAGCGTCGTGCCGAACGACGGACCGTTCCGATCCGACGCGGCTTGCTGCTTGTCTTGCTCGACGTTCACCGACGCCTCGAGCTTTTGAATCGCCAGCACCGCCACCTGCCGGTTCTCGCCCGTGCGGACGCGGACGTCGGCGAGGACTCGCTTCTCGAAACCAGGGAATTCGGCTTCGATCGTGTACCGCCCGGGCGCCAGCGCTGGAATGACGGCGACGCCGGCATCGGAGGTCTGCACCGGGCCGGCCGTCGTCGCTTTCGTCGTCTCGTCTGCGCCGTGCACCGTGACAGCGGCGCCGACGACAATCGCGCTGGTCTGATCGACCACGGTGACGCGAAGCGTGGCCGTCGACGCCTGCTGTACGAGGAGCGCGAGAGAGAGGAGCACGTTCATCTGGGCGCCTCGAACTTCTTCGGATCGATCTTCACGTTGACGTTGACGCGATCGAATGTCGTTTCCTCGATCGTGTTGCTCCCGACCGCGCGCCTGATGCGGAAGGGCCATTTCATGCCGTTCACGTCGCGATAGTCGGCGAAATACAGGCGGTTTTCCGGCGGAGGTCCGGCCGGTGGCGCACCCGCTGCAGGCGGCGGCGTGGCCGGCGGCCCGCCTGCACGCGCACCCGGCGGCGGTCCGGGAGCTTGCCACATCACCATCACCGGCAGATGGGTGTCGCGCTGAATCACCAGCCGCGCGGCGAAAGGCGGCGGACCGCTCACGTCGAGGATGTCGGCCTTGCCTTCGGGCGCTTCGCCCTCGGCCGCGTACCTGAACGTCAGCGGAAAGCCGGGGAGCGATGCCGCGAACGCGCCGAGCATCAGGCGCGCGAAGTCCTGCTTGACCGTGAGCAAACGCTGCGCGGGCGGCGGACCGCCGCCTCTGGCGGGCGCCTGCGGCCCGAGGATCAGCTCGTCGCCGCGAAATCCAGTCACCGTGACATCCTGGTCCTGGGCGGGAAACTCGTCCTTGCGGACGTACTTGTCCGGCAGCTCGCAATCGATCTCGAATTCGATGGGAACGAGGTTGTTGCCGCGCAGCTGGCGCGTGCGGCCGGTCGCGACGAACGTCTTGACGGCTGTGAGGCTCTTGTCCCCGCCGAGCGCCGCGCGCGTGGCGGCCAGCACCTGCGCCGCGTCACGTGTCTGGCCGCGGACACCTGAATCCCAAAACAGGACAGTAGCGACAGCGACCAGAAATAGCGATAGAACGCGCCGCACCATTCCCTCCTTAGACACTGAAACAGTGCGAAGAGTTCGCAGGATTTATGAAAAAGGCCAGGATCGCGGCCCTCGCTATCGCGCGACCGGCCAGATCGTGAAGTCGCGCAGCGCGCGGCGCTGAATCGTGGCGCCCATCTCGCGCAGCGCGGCCTGCAGCTCGAGAAGGTGCGCGCGGCCGAGCTCGAGCGCGTGCTCGTCCGGCTGGTGCTTCGTCCCCTGCGGGTAATCGACGAACGGCGTCCGCGTGTTCTCGATGTGCGCGCCGAGCACGTGCGCGACGTCGCGCGCCGCGGTGAACTCGACGAGGCGCGTGATGCTCTCCGCAAAAGCCGGCGCATCGCTGACGTAGAGCCGCCCCGGATACAGCGTATCTCCGGTGAGGAGGATGCCGGTTCGTCGATCGTAAATCGCGATCGACGCCGGCTGGTGCCCTGGAATCGGCACGATGTCCAGCAGACGGCCGCCGAGATCGTGCTCGGCCACGCCGCGCGGCCAGTCGGCGATCTTGAAAAACGCGGCGACCGCCTGCGGCGTCGCGTCGACGACGGTCGTGGCGCTCCTGCGCTTCAACTGCGCATCGCCGGCCGTGTGATCGCCGTGGCCATGCGAGTGGACGACGAGCAGCGGCAGCGCGTCGCGCCTCTCGCGCTGCGCATGCCGCCGCAGCACGTCGTCGACCGCCGCGGACACGTCCGCGCCCGGCGCGCCGGTGTCGACCAGAAGCGCCTGCGCCGATCCGAGGAGCAGATAGAGAAACGGCTTCTCGAAGTGCGTGCAGCCGGACTGCCGCAGGACGATGAACGTGTCGTTGTACTCGTGGACCAGGAACGGCGGCGCGTGCGCGCAGTCGGGATCGGCGGGCGTCCACCGCGCCGGAAGCACGCCGATCTCGAGGGCCGGCGGGCGCGCGGGGCTCTGCCCGCCGCTCAACGCGGACGCTCCTGCCGCGGCGGCCGCCAGCGCCGCCAGGCCAATTCGCCCGCGAACGCGCTTACGCACTCGTCGTCAGGCGTTTGGCAGCCAGGGCGTCGCCTTGCTCGCCCACACGCTCGCGGGATAGGCCGCCTTCAGATCCGCTGCGGCCTTCGCCAGCACCGTGTGATCGTGCGTGGCGCTGTATCGCGCGACTCCGCGCCAGTACATCGCGCCGGGCGCGGCATGCGACTCGCCGTAGCGCGTCGCGACCGCGTCGTACCATTTCTCCGCGTCGGCGAATTGCTTGTGGACGAACGCCAGGCGGCCGAGGCCGCTCATCAGCGCCGCCGTGAAATCGGTGTTCGTCAGGTAGCCTTCGAGGCGGACGCGCTCCTTGCCCTCGCTGTCGAAGAGGAGCACGGTCGGCGTCCAGACCGCCTCGAAGCGGTGGAACCACGCCGGATGCTCTTTGATGTGCGCTTCGACGGGGACGAAGTGCTCGTGGATGAACGCGGCCGTCTTCGCGTCGGAGTACGACTCGGCCTCCAGCCGAGCGCAGGCGCCTCACGCAGGCGCGGCGCTGAAATCGAGCAGCACCGCGCGCTTCTGCTCCTTCGCGTTCGCGAACGCCTGATCGACGTCTCTGCTCCAGTTCACGAGCATCTTCACCTCCAGCGCCCGCAAGGCGCCTTACGGCGTGGGTTCGAGTGATACGGCGGCGTGAACGCCCCAGTACTCGGAGATGTCCTCGTTCGAATGCCGCTCGCCCATGACGTAATAGTGTCCGTCGGGCACGACCTCCGGCGCTCGCGGCGCCTCGGCGACCCGCTTGATGAACTCCGGCGAGAATCCTGTGGGCACGGCGTCGTTGACGAGAATCCGCGCGCCCTCGACGCGGACGCGATCGCCGGGGACGGCGACGATCTTGAGCGGAATCGCCGCGCGGCTCTCAGCCGAGGACGGCCGGACGCGAACGGATTCGCCGCGCTGGAATGCCGCAGGCTGGCCGTGAATCGATGCGGCCGCAACGACCAAGAGGCTCATCACGAAGGTGCGCATCTCGAGGCTCCTTTCAGCGCCGCGTGTGGCTCGAAGGATTGTAGCGCCGGTTCACTGGTTCGCGAGCCACGCCTCCGCTTCCTCGACGCGCTGAAAGACACGGATGTGGTGCAGCCCCGCCCCCGCGCAGAGCGATTCGTACACGCGCGCGAGCTCGAGCGCGCGATCGACAGCCACGATCGCCGTCGCGCCGCGCGGTGCGCCGCTGCCGCCCTCGCCGCTCACCTCTGCCGCCAGCCGCTCGAGATCCTGCGGGCGGCCGTGCGGATCAGCCGCACGCGCGTCGAACAGCAGGCGATACGACCGGTAGCCGCCCGACCGGTGCGCCTGCACGAATGCGAGCAGGTCGGCGGCCGACAGGCTGCCGGTCGCCACCGCCGTCGTCCGGTGGACGTTCTCGTCGTGCTTCACGCTGATTGACATCGGTTGCCTGCGGACTATACGCGATGTCGAAGCCGGCTGCGATCGTCGCATGCAGGCGTAAGCGCTACTGTGCAGCGTCGCGCTCGTACACCTCGATCGTCGGGCTGATGTTCCGCAGGAACGACACCATCTCCGGGCTGCGCCGATCGCCGATCAGATCCGGATGCCCCCACGGGAGCCACGGCCATGGGTTCGAGGGCCGCGCGGTGAACACGAGCCGATACCGGCCGCCGCCGCGCAGCATCGACAACAGCTGGCCGAGCGGCGTCTCGAGCGGCTCCGCCCGCGCGTAGTCGACGTTGACGACCGCGAAGCGCGGCTTGAACACGTCGAGCCGCGCGCGATCGAAGATCGGCGCCACGTTGAACTCGTCGAGGCGAGGCATGTAGGTGACGATGCTCGTCGCGGCGACGACCGTCTCATCATCGGCATGATCGCGGAGCCACTGCTCCACCGCGTACCGCGAGTCGGTGAGCATCATTACGTCGACAGTCGCGCCGTACAACAACGTGTAGGCGAACAGCACCGCGACAATGCCCTGGCGCCACCCGCTCCGCGCCGCAGGCCGCGTGAACAGGTCGAGCGCGTAGCCGCCGAAGAGCGCGAGCACCAGAAACACCGGCAGCAGGAACCGGTCGTAGCTGTAGAGCACGACGTTGATGAACGTCACGTAATACGAAACGACAGGCAGCAGGAGCCAGCACGCGATCCGGCGGTACGCCGGCGACCGGAGCGCGAGCCCAACGCCAATCGCCGCGACGACGAACATCGGCCAGCCCCAGCTTCGCCCGACGAGGCGCAGCGTCACGCCGAAGAGCGCGCGCCGGCCGCTCACCGTCGGCTCGTACGCGCGGTATCCGCCGGTCGCGCCGACGATCGTGCGAAGGTGCTCGACGAACCCGGCGGCGTTGAGCGGCACGTTGTGGATGACGACGAACACGACGGCCGCCGCGGCGGCCGCGATGGCGAGACGGCGATCGAACACGCGCCGCCCGCGCAGATCGTACGCCACCGCCAGCGGCATGAACACGAAGAGGCCGTAGGCCTGATCCTTGGTGCACACGGCAAACGTCGCGGCGAGCGCCCAGAGCAGGAAATCGCGCAGCGTGCCGCGCTCGAGCACCCACAGGTAGAACAACAGCGCGAACGCGAACCACATCACGTACGGCACGTCCACGTTTGCCGTTTTCGAGTAGTAGATGAAGGGCGCGAGCAGCGCGTACATCGCGGCAGCGAAGAGCCCGGCGCGCGGGCCGAAGACGCGCCGCCCGATGAAGAAGAGGACGATGATCGTCGTCTCCGCCATGACGATCGTCAGCAGCCGCCCGGCCGCCACGAGCAGCGAATCGCCGATCGACGGCTCGATGCCGAAGGCGTCGCGCACGGCAATCACCGGCAGGTACGCGAGCGTGAGCGCGTAGAAATGCAGCGGCGGATACCGATCGTGCCAGCCGTTGGAGAAACCGAGCGCCCACGCGCTCGCCACCTGTTTCGGCGTCAGCTCGTCGCCGACCCAGAGACCGTACGGCAGCCCCCACCACAAGCCGGCGACATCGAGCGCCGTCGAGGCGACGACGATCACTACCAGCGGACGCCACGCGCGCTCGCGCCGCAGCTGATCGATCGCTCCGCGCGCGCGCGCGGCTACCGAGCGGATCTCCGGCGCCATGCCGAACGCCGCCGCGCAGATGATGGCGGCGAAGAGCAGAATCCACCGTGCGCGCGGAGCGATCTCCGCCGCGCGATCGGCAACATATCGCGCGTACGCGATGCGTCGCGGCCGCAGCACCGACGACGGCACCGGCTCGAACCGTCCGCTGCCCCGCTGCCACAACAGGGCCAGCTCCGGTCGTCCGTGCGTCTGCGCGTACTTGACGAACAGCGGATGCACGCCGCGCTCGAGGGCGAGCGTCGGCCCCGTCTTCGAGCGGAGCGCGTGCTCGCCGCCGTTGTCGACGACGAGCTGATTGTCGACGTAGACGAACGACGCGCCGCTCGAGGACGTCGCGAAGGTGTAGGCGCCGCCCCACGGCGCGACGATCCACCCGGTCCACGAGGCGCTCAGCGTCTCGGCCGGCATCTCCGCCGTGTCGGCGCGCAGACGATCCGTTGAAGGGATGGCCGCGGGGTTCGCTCGGGCGGCGTCGCCGTGCCACTCGGCGTTCTCGAAAAACTGCGCGTGAAGCCCGCCGGCCAGCGGATCGATGGCCCGCAGGACGGGAGCGAGGAACGCGGCCAGCGTCGCCGCCGCGATCGCAAGCGCCGCGGAGCGCCGGCGATCGGTCACTATGAGCGGCACGACGTCATCAGAGCGGGCTGCTGCAGATTTCCTGTATGCTACTGCAAATTGTTCATCCGAACGATCGACCGCGGATCGCGCGCGCGCGCCAGTGCGCGTGTCTGACGCCGCGCGTGGCCCGCGACCAACCCGACATGCCGACGCCGAACCAGAGCGAATCGCCGCGCGCCGGCCTGTGCGCCGCCTGCCGCCACGCCGACGTCGTCACCTCGTCGCGCGGCGCGACGTTCTACCGCTGCCGCCGCTCCGAGACCGATCCGCGCTTCCCGAAGTATCCGGCGCTGCCGGTCCTCGTCTGCGTCGGCTACGAGGCGAGGGATTCCGCATGAGCGTTGCCGCCCATCTCGGCATCGATCTGTCGGAGTACGACGCGCGCATCGGCACGTTCATCCCCCATTACCGGACGATGATCGACGTCGGCGCGGCGGCGCTGCCGCCGTCGACGAGGACCTTCATCGATCTCGGCATCGGCACGGGCGCCCTGGCGGCGGCGTGCCTCGCGCGCGTCCCCGGCGCGCGCGTCATCGGCATCGACGAGGACGCGGACGTCATGAAGCTTGCAGCCGCCCGCCTCGGCGCGCGCGCGAGCTTCGTCAACGGCAGCTTCCACAGGGCGCCGCTGCCGCGCTGCGACGCGGCCGTCGCCTCGTTCGCGCTGCATCACATCCGCACGCGCGCCGCGAAGGCGGCGCTGTACCACCGCGTGCACGCGGCGCTCAGGCCGCGCGGCGTGCTGATTACCGTCGATTGCCAGCCGGCGACCGACCGCGTCGTCCGGCGCGAGCAGTTCGAGTGCTGGCTCGAGCACTTGCGCGGCGCGTATTCGCCCGCCGAATCGCGCCGCCTGCTGCGCGCCTGGTCGCACGAGGACGTCTACGTGCCGCTCCACGCGGAGCTGGATCTGCTGCGCGGCGCCGGCTTCCGGAGCGAAATCCTCTGGCGCCGCGACGCGTTCGCCGTTCTCCGCTCCGCGCGGTAATTCGCGGGCCGCGCGGGGTTCTACGCTAGAATCGCCGCACCATGGCCGCCGCGCTCGCGCACGCCTACATTCCGCCCGACGAGGACGAGCCGCCATCACGATCGTCGATGTCGCTCCTCGAGCATCTCGAGGAGCTCCGCAAGCGCCTGGTGCGCGCGTGCGTCGCCGTCGCCGTCGGCGTCGCCGTCTCGTTCTTCTTCATCGATCGCATCGTCGCCTTCGTGTTCGCGCCGATGCGCCGCGCGCTGCCGCCGGGCGCGACGATGATCTACACCGCTCCGGGCGAGGCGTTCGGCCTGTATGTGAACATCGCGCTGATGGCGGGCACCGTGCTCGCCTCGCCGTTCATCATGTTCCAGATCTGGCGCTTCATCGCGCCGGCGCTGTACGCGAACGAGAAGAAGCTCGTGATTCCGTTCGTCACGCTCTCGTCAGCGGGCGTCGCGGGCGGGTGGCTGTTCAGCCATTACATCGTCTTTCCGGCGATGATCACGTTCTTCGGCACGTTCCATTCGGCCGATCTCGAGTTCAGGCCGCGCGTCGAGGACGCGTTCGATCTCTACACGCGAATGCTGCTGGGGATGGTGCTCGTCTTCCAGATGCCGACGCTGATTTACTTCCTCGCGAAGATGCGGCTCGTGACGGCGCGGTTCCTGGCGGTGAACACGAAGTACGCGATCCTGATCATCTTCATCGTGGCGGCGGTGCTGACGCCCGACGGCAGCGGCTGGAACCAGGCGCTGTTCGCCGCGCCGATGATCGCGCTCTATCTGCTGGGCATCGCGATCGCATGGGCGGTGGCGCCGCGATCGGCGGCCGGCGTTCAGTAGGCCTGCAGCTTGCGCCGCAGCTCGCGTTCGGCCGCATCGTCGGCAGCCGTCTGCGTCTCGCCGGTCGCTTCAATCCCCAGATCGCGCTTCGATCCATCCTGCATTTCGACGACGGTCGCCTTCCACCCGGCGCCGTCCGGTTCGGAGAGGATCCAGAATCGACGTCCCTTCAGATCCATCTGCTTCGCCATCAGATCCTCGCCGAATCGTTACAGAATTGTGGGCGCCGGCGGGCGCTGTGTGCCGGCGTTGAACACCGATGACGCGCGCGTCCTGCGGGCGCGCACGCCAGTATTTCGGCAAAAACCCAAATGTTTCGTAGTCAACGCGGTCCGAAAAACGCGATTCCTCGCCCGCGGCATCCCATTTGCGATTGGGGTGACCACCCGAAGGCGGTAAACCGAGAGGGCCTCATGTGGAAATTCTTCAACTGCTACGTGGCGGGCCGTCATGATTACGGGATGTGGTGCGAGGCGGGGCAGATTTTCCTCCGCTGCCCGCATTGCGGAAAGCGGACGATCGGCTGGTCGGTGACGACCAACGAGGCGGCCGCGGCGCCGAAGCCGCACGCGACGGTGATCGCGACGCCGCAGCCGGCGGCCCGCGTCGTCCCCTTCACGCGCGCCGTCGCCAGCTGACGCCCTGGTCGGGTTGACACTGCCGGTACGGCGCGATCACAATACAGCGTCGTGCCGGTTCCGCGGATTTCCCGAGAAGATCTGAAGCAGCGCCTCGATTCCGGGGCGCCCCTCGTCGTCATCGACGCCCGGCTCAAGTATCCCTACGAACACAGCACCGTGAAGCTGCCGGGCGCGATTCGCGTCAACGGCCAGGCGGCGACCGCCGCGCTTCCGCGGGATCGCGAGATCGTCGTTTACGATTCTGATCCGAACGAGGTCGCCAGCTCGACCGTGGCGGCCGAACTGATCCGTCAAGGCTATCGCGCCGTGGCGCTCAAGGGCGGCATCGCCGAGTGGCTCGCCGCCAACCTGCCGACCGAAACGAAAGAAGCGCCGAAACAGGCGCCGCCCGAACCGGGTGCACTGAAAGGCTAGCCCGTCGATTCCTGATCTCTCGCAGACCCTTGGACAGCTCGCGTCGCTGGCCGCGATCCGGGGCGACGCCGACGAACATGCGCTGTTGATCCGGGCCGCCGATCGCGCGCGCACGCGGCACGTCCGGACCGAAGGCGATCTCGAGCCGCTCTTCAGCCATCCCTCGAACGACGACGATCGCGCCGTGCTGACGCGCCTCCGGCAGATCTACGAGGCGGGCGGCTGGGTGCTCGTCGAATCGGCCGTCGCCGATCTGCCGGCGGACCTGCGGTGGCTCTACGAATCGGACGCGGTCACGCTGCCGCAGCTCGCGGCGATCCATGAAGCAACCGGCGCGACGTCGGCGGCGGATCTCGGCGCGGCGGTTGCCGAGCATCGAATCCGCAGCGTCGCGGGACCGGACGTCGAGGAGCGCGTTCGCGCCGCGCTGCCGAACCTGCGCGGGCTCGCGCCGCGGATCGCCCTCGGCCGCGCGGCGGCGATCGCGGAGCCGTTTCTCGCGGCGCTGCGCGCGATGCCCGAGGTCGCGTGGGCCGAGCCGACGGGATCGCTCCGGCGCGGCGAGGACATGATCGGCGACATCGACCTCCTCGCCCCGGCGTCCGATCCTGCGCCCGTGCTCGACGCGGTGCTCAAGCTGCCGCAGTCGTCGCGCGTGCTCTACCGCAGCGACCGGCGCATCTACGTGCTGAGCGAGCGCTCGCAGGTCGCCGTGCGCGTTCCCGAACCGTCGCGCGCCGGCGGGCGGCTCCTCTACCTCACCGGATCGATTGGCCACGTCGACGCGCTCCGCGAGCACGCGCGCACGCGCGGCCTGACGCTCGGACCGAACGGCCTCGCCGCCTCCGACGGCACGACGACCGCGGCGGCAGCCGAGGACGAGATCTACCGGGCGCTGGGTCTGCCGTGGATTCCGGTCGAAATCCGGCAGGGCGAGGGCGAGGTGGCCGCGGCCGCGCGCGGCGAACTGCCCGAGCTCGTGGCGCGCGCCGACATCCGCGGCGATCTGCACATGCACTCGACCTACAGCGACGGACGCGACGCGATCGAGACGATGGTGGACGCCTCGCGCGCGCTCGGCTACGAGTACATCGCGATCACCGATCACTCGCAGCGATCGGCCGCATCCCACAACCTCACTGTGGACGACGTGCACCGGCAGGCGGACGAGATCGCGGCGCTGCGCGAGCGGTTCGCCGACATCACGATCCTGCACGGCTGCGAGGTGGACATCCTGCCGGACGGACGGCTCGACTTCGTCGACCAGGTGCTGTCGCGGTTCGACGTCGTGCTCGCGTCGCTGCATGAGAGCGCGGGCCAGAGCGCGGAGCAGCTGCTCAAGCGGTACAGCACGGCGATGAAGCACCCGCTCGTGTCGATCATCACGCACCCGTCGAACCGCATGGTGCCGCACCGGCGCGGCTACGACATCGACTACGATCGGCTGTTCGAGGTCGCCGTCGAGACGCGGACGATCGTCGAGGTGGACGGCGCGCCCGGGCATCTCGATCTGGACGGCGCGCTCGCCAGGCGCGCGATCGCCGCCGGCGCGACGCTCGTGATCAACAGCGACTGCCATCGCGCGGAGCTGCTCGATCGCCAGATGACGTTCGGCGTCACGATGGCGCGGCGCGGCTGGGTCGAGCCGCGGCACGTCGTCAACACGCGTCCGCTGGACGCGGTGCGCCAGGCGATCGCGGCCAAGCGGTAGCGCCGCGGCATGGACGGAGCCGGCCCGTTCCGCGTGCGCCGCGATCCGGAATCCGCGTTCGTGTACGCCGCGATCGTCGCGATCGCGGCGTACCTCCTCTACCACGCGACGCTCCTCCCCGGCTTCGATTTCGGCGACACGGGATCGTTTCAGACCGCCGTCTCGACGCCGCTGATCACGCCGCGCGACGGCTACCCGCTGTACTTTGCGATCGGCAAGCTCGCCGTCTGGATCACGCGCGCCGAGCCGGCGCGCGCCCTCAACCTCGCGTCGGCGTTCGAAGCGGCGATCGCATGCGGGCTGCTCTCGCTCCTCGCGGCGGAGTTGTCGGGATCGGCGGCGGCCGGCGCGGCGGCGGCGCTGCTGTTCGTGACGTCGTACACGTTCTGGAGCCAGGCGGTCATCGCGGAGGTGTACGCGCTGCACATCGCCTTCGTCGCCGGCTCGACGCTGCTGCTGCTGCGCTGGTCGAATCGTCCGACGACAGCGCGGCTCGCGGCGTTCTTCGCCGTCTACGCGCTCGGGTTCGGCAATCACCTGTCGATGATTCTGCTATTGCCCGCCTTCACGATCTTCCTGCTGGTGTCGGCGCCGCAGGGGTGGCGATCGATGTTCGCGCCGCGCATCGTCGGGCTCGCGCTCGCGTGCGCGCTCGCCGGCGCGCTGCAGTACGCGTGGAACGTCCATACGATGTGGCTGCTGCCGAACCCGCCGGGCGGCGCCGTCGAGGCGCTGCAGCGCTTCTGGTTCGACGTCACCAAGAGCGACTGGCGCGACACGATGGTGATGACGGTGCCGCGCGCGCTCGTGAGCGATCGCGCGGCCATGTACTGGTTCGATCTCCGGCAGCAGTTCGGGATCGCCGGTCCGCTCGCCGCCGGGGCGGGCCTCGCGGCGCTCGCGGCGGCGAGCTGGCGCCGCGCCGTGCTCGTCGGGGGCCTCTTCGCCGTCAACGCCGCGTTCGCCTTCGGCTACAACGTCGGCGACACGCACGTGTTCTACCTGCCGTCGCACGCGCTTGTCGCCGTTCTCGTCGCTCCGGCCGTCGCGCTCGCGGCGCGCGGCGCGAGGCGGAGCGGCCCGATCGCGGCGGCGCTCGTCGCGGCGTACGCGTGCGCCCGCGGCTACGCGGATTTCCCGGCGCTCGATCGCAGCGACGATCGGCGGCCGGAACAGGTGATCGCCGCGCTGACGGCCGGGCTCGACGATCGGAAATCGATTCTCGTCGAGGATCTCAACTGGCAGATTCAGAACGGCCTGTCGTACTTCGCGAGCGTGACGCGCCCAGAAGTCGCGTGGGCGCGCATGCCCGACGTGCTGCTGTACGCGCCGGCGTTCGTCGCCGACAACGCCGCCATCGGACGCGAGGTGGCGTTGACCGAGCGCGCGCGCGCGACCGCGGCGCGCGCGTACGGCCCGCTCCTCGAGATCGCGCGCGATGCGCGCGTGCCGGCGCCGCCGCTCGCCGACGCCGCACGCGGGCTGCCGCCGGGCACGCGGTATGTCGTCACGATCCTGCGACCGTCGCGCGATCTCGCGCTCGACCGCGCCGACGTTTCGAACCTGCTGCACGCGCTCGCCGCGCGACCTGTCGCCCTGCCCGACGATGAGTACGCCGTGATCGGGGGCGTCACCGGCCAGCCGCCGGCGATCGACGTCCAAAGTGGGCGACCGTTTCGCCAGCGCCTGCGCATCGGCCAGACCGACGTGGAGGTGCGGATGGACTCGTGGCTCCCCTTCGACACGATCCGCCGCATGGGATTTGGACACGTCGTCGCCGCGCGCCGGCACACGCTCATCGTCGAACGCGGCGTCAGCTTCGCGGCGTTCGACGCCGCCGGGCGTCCGCTGCGGACGGCATACGCCTCGAACATCTTCGCGCCGCAGGCGCGCTACCTCGTCAGTGCGGGCGTCGCGGTCCCCTGACATCTGATTCTGGTATGGTTGCTTCGATGCGTGCTGCCGCCGCGTGCGTCGCGTTCGTGTGCCTGGTCGCGGCGCCGCGCGCCGCCGACGTCGCCGCGCCGGAGCTCGCCGCGGCCTTGCAGAAGAAGATCGACGCCGTCCGGGACTTCTCCACCGATTTCACGCATACCTACGAGGGCGGCGTCCTCAAGAAGCAGATCACCGAGCGGGGGCGTCTGCTCGTGAAAAAGCCCGGCAAGATGCGCTGGGATTACACCGACCCCGAAAAAAAGTCGTTCGTCTCCGACGGGATGAAGATGTATTCCTACATCCCCGCGGACAAACAGGTGATCGTCTCGAACGTGCCGCGCGAGGACGAAGCCAGCACGCCGGCGCTGTTTCTGGCCGGCAAGGGCAGCCTGACCAGGGATTTCACCGCCTCGCTGGTGCCCGTGCCGGCGGGGATGGCGGCGGGCGCCCGGGCGCTGAAGCTGGTACCGAAAACCCGGCAGCGGGATTACGATTGGCTCACGCTCGTCGTCGATCCGGGGACGCTCGCGATCCGCGGCCTGCAGACGACCGACGCGCAGGGGGGAACGTCGAGCTTTTCCTTCGCGAATTTGAAGGAAAACGTCGGTGTGGCCGATAACGAATTCGTGTTCAAGATTCCGCGCGGGGTTGATGTTGTCACTGCTCCCGCCCGCCCGTAGCGCGCGCGCCGCCGCCGCGAGCCTGCTCCTCTGCCTCGCCGCGGCGGGGTGTGCCTCGTCGGCCGCCTTCCGCCACGGCCAGACCGCCGAGCACCGGCAGGACTACGACCGCGCCGTCATCGAGTACACCAAAGCGGTGCGCCAGCGGCCCGACGACACGAGCGCGCGGCTGGCGCTCGATCGCGTGCGCCTGCGCGCATCGCAGGATCATTTCATGCGCGCCCGCCGCTTCACGGCCACCGGCAAACTCGATCAGGCGCTGGTGGAATACGAGGTCGCGTCGGAGCTGAACCCGACCAACGGCGAGATCGACGACGAGCTGCGCGCGACGCGCAACAAGCTGCGCGCGAAGGTCGCCGTCGCGCGCGAGGGGAAGACGGAGCTGCAGACGATCATCGAGCGCGCGCGCGACCTGCCGCCGCCGGGCCTCGATCTGCCGCCGGGGATCAAGATGCCGGCGACGCTCACCTTCCGCGACGCGACGAGCCGCGACGTCTTCACCGGGATCGCGCGCCTCGCCAACATGAGCCTGATCTTCGACTCCGCGTTCCGCGATACGCCCGTCACCGTCGATCTCCGCAACTCGACGCTCGAGGACGCGCTCGGCACCGTGGCCGGCGCGACACGGACGTTCTTCCGCGTCACCGCGCCGAAGACCGTCGTCGTGATCCCCGACACGCCGGCGAAGCGGCGCGAGTACGAGGAAGAGGTCGTCCGCACCTTTTACCTCTCCAACGCCGATCTGAAGGAGACGATGGACCTGCTGCGGATGGTCCTCGACGCGCGCCGCATCTCGCCGACGACGGCGACCAACGCGCTGACGATCAAGGACACGCCGGAGCGCATCGCCGCCGCCGCGCGCGTGCTGTCGGCCGTCGACAAGGCGCGGCCGGAGGTGATCATCGACGTCGAGCTGCTCGAGGTCGATCGGACGAAGCTGCAGGAGTACGGGCTGCAGATCGCGTCCACCGGATCGCCCGGGCTCAACGGCAGCGCCGGCCTCGCCACCGACGCCAACAACACGACGACGCTGCAGACGCTGAAGAACCTCACGTCGGCCGACATCATCGCCACCGGCCTGCCGACGCTGTACTACCGGCTGCTCAAGACCGACTCGAACACGCGCACGCTCGCCAACCCGCAGCTGCGGACGACCGACGGCGTCGCCGCGAAGGCGCGCTTCGGCGAGCAGGTGCCGGTGCCGATCACGACGTTCAACCCGATCGCCACCGGCGGCGTCGCGCAGCAGCCGGTGACGACGTTCAACTACCAGAACATCGGCGTGAACATCGACATCACGCCGCGCACGCACCACGACGACGACGTCACGCTGCAGCTGAACGTGGTGGTGTCGAACATCTCGGGCACGGGGTTCGCCGGCCTGCCGACCTTCGGCAACCGCGAGATCAACACGATGATCCGGCTGCGCGACGGCGAGACCAACATGCTCGCCGGGCTGATCCGCGACGACGAGCGCCAGTCGCTCGAGGGGATTCCCGGCCTGATCGATCTGCCGCTCGTCGGCCGCCTCTTCGCGCACAACTCGAAGACGCAGAACCAGACCGACGTCATCCTCACGCTGACGCCGCACATCATCCGCGTCCTCGATCTCACCGAGGCCGACCTCCGTCCGTTCCGCGTCGGCCGCGATTCGCTCGCGCCGATCACGGAGCTGCCCGTGCTGCCCCTCGAGGCGCCGCGTCCGCAGGAGCCGCCCAAGCCGGAGGAGGTTCCGAACCCGCTGGCGCCCAAGAAACCGGGCGGGCCGCGGTGAGGGGATTAGGGATTCGGGATTGGGGATTGGTTAGATTACGACCGTCACGCTGAACGATCGATTTTTTGGATCACCACGCCCTCGACCACGAAGCCCTCCAATCCCCAATCCCTAATCCCCAATCCCCGCTCCACCCGTCAGGACATCCGGGCGACGCGCGCACCCAGGCCCTGCAGCCGTTCCACGAGCCGGCCGTAGCCGCGCTCGACGGTCTCCATCGGCGAGAGACGACTCTGTCCGTCGGCGGCGAGTCCCGCGGCGATCAGCGCCATCCCCGACCGCAGATCGCGGCTGTCGAGCGGGCGGCCGCGCAGCTTGCGCGGGCCGGTGACGATGATACGGTGCGGATCGCAGAGAAACAGATCCGCGCCCATGCCGCTCAGCTGCTCGAGCGCGAACAACCGCAGCTCGTACAGCCAGTCGTGCACGAGCGTCTGGCCGTCCGCCTGCGTCGCGAGGACCGTCACGAGGCTCACCAGATCGCTCGGGAATCCGGGCCAGAGGCTCGTCGTGATGCGGCCCGCCGCGCGCGGGCGCGCCTGGTTCACCGTGAACGTCTCGCCGTTCATCTCGCAGTAGACCTGCATCCGTTCGAGCACGGCGCCGACGACCTCCATGTCGGCCGCGCGCGCGCCGCGCACCTGAATCTCGCCGCCGGTGACCGCGGCGACGACCGCCCACGATCCGGCCTCGATGTAATCGCCCCACAGACGATGCTCGGCGCCGTGCAGCGCTTTCCCGCCCTCGATGCGGATCGTCGGCGTGCCGGCGCCGCTGATCCCCGCGCCGAGCTCGGCGAGAAACGCGCACAGCTCGACGACGTGCGGCTCGCATGCCGCGTGGCGAATCTCGGTGGTACCCGGCGCCGCCGCCGCCGCGAGCAGCGCGGTCTCGGTGCCCGTGACCGACGCCTCGTAGAGATAGATCGACGTCGGCCTCAATCCCTTCGTCGCCTCGAGGACGTGACCGCTGCCCGGGCACTGCTGAGCGCCCATCGCCTCGAGCGCCTCGAGGTGCGTGGCGATCGTGCGGCGCGCCGGGAAGTCGCCGCCGGGCGGCGCCAGATGCGCGCGGCCGCGCCGCGCGAGCAGCGGGCCGAGCAGCAGCACCGATCCGCGCAACCGGCCCACGAGCGCGCCGTCGGGCTCGTCCTTCACGATGTCCGGGCAGCGCACGCGGAGCGTCGTGCTGCCGATCCCTTCCACCTCGCCGCCGAGATCGAGAATCAGCCGCGCCATCACCTCGACGTCGCTGATCCGCGGCACGTTGGTCAGCACGCACTCGTCTCTGGTCAGCAGGCACGCCGCGAGCAGCGGCAGCGCGGCGTTCTTGTTGCCTTCGACTTCGACGGCGCCCGACAAGCGCTGGCCGCCTTCAATGAGAAGCGTCGACATGACGTGTGTCCGTGAAGGGATTGGGGGTTTGGGATTAGGGATTGGTTAGATCACGACCGTCACGCCGCAATCGCGTCCATTCACTCCTCACCAGTCCCCCTAATCCTTAATCCCTAATCCCCAATCCCCAATCGCCGACGTAGACGATCTCTTCGCGCAGATCGACGCCGAAGCGATCTCTCACCTCGCCACGGCATCTCTCGATCAACCGCCGGATATCGGCCGCCGTCGCCGCGCCCTCGTTCACGATGAAATTCCCGTGCGCCGGCGACACGCGCGCGGCGCCGATCGCCGCGCCCTTGAGCCCGGCGCGATCGACGAGCGCGCCGGCCGACCATGGGATCCCGTCGGGCACGGCGTCGCGTCCCGGCTCCGGATTCTGAAACACGCAGCCGGCGCTCGGCGTCTCGAGCGGCTGCGTGCGCTTGCGAAACGCGAGCGACGCCCGCGCCTCTGCCCGCAGCGACGCCGGCTCGCCCTCGGAAACGCGAAAGACCGCCGACAGCAGGATCTCCCCCGACGTCTGCAGGCGGCTGCGATCGTATCCGAACGCCATCTCCGACGCCGGCACCTCCGCGGCCGCGCCCGCGCGATCGGCGACGCGCACGCTCTCCACGAGATCGCCGATCAATCGTCCGCCGAAATGCGCGTTGCCGTAAATCGCGCCGCCGACGGTCCCCGGCGTCCCCGCCCAGGCCTCGAGGCCGGCGGCGCCGTGGTTGATCGTCCAGCGCACCAGCCCGTTGATCGTGACGGCGGCATCGGCGCGGACGCGCGTCCGGTCGATGCGCGCGACCTCTCCGCCGCGCGTTCGCACGACGAGCCCGCGCACGCCGGCGTCGGCGACGAGGACGTTCGATCCGCCGCCGAGCATCGTCACCGGCACGTTCGCGCCACGCGCGATCCGCAGGACGTCGACGATCTCGTCGCTGCAGCGCGTCTCGACGAGCCAGTCGGCCGGCCCGCCGACGCGGAACGTCGTGAACGGCGCGAGCGTCACGTTCCGCCCGACGCGCGCGTCGCCGAAGCGCGCGCGCAGCGCGTCGTCGAACGACGTCACGCGTGCCGCGCCTCCACCGCCATCAGCGCGCGCTCCTGCGCGATCAGCGCCGCAATCGCCTCGCGCATCGTGCAGACGGCGAACGCGATCGTGTCGCCGGGCCCGAGCTGCCCCGCGACCGGGATGTCGGCGCTGATGACCGTCGCGATCTTCGGATAGCCGCCGGCCGTCTGCCGGTCCGCCATCAGGAGAATCGGCTGGCCGGAGGCCGGCACCTGCAGCACGCCGAGCGGCGTTGCGTCGGAGATGATGTCCGCGCCGCGCGAGTGCGCGAGCGGCGGACCTTCGAGCCGGAAGCCCATGCGATCGGAGTTCGGCGCGATGACGTAGGCCGCCGACTGCAGCGCCTCCAGCGCGTCGGGTGAAAAGTATTCCGTCTGCGGACCGGGCAGCACGCGCACGCGCGCGTGCCGATCGGGCAGCGGCACAATCGCCGCCTGCGGCATCGAGACGCTGCCGTAGACGTCGGTCGGCTCGCCGAGCGGCAGCACGTCGCCCGCCGCGAGCGCGCGGCCCGCGACCCCGCCCATGCCGCTGATGAGATGCGTGGCGCGGCTGCCGAGCGTCGGCGGCACCGCGATGCCGCCCGAGATCGCGACGTAGGCGCGCGCGCCGACACGCCGCGCGCCGAATCGCAGCCGCGCGCCCGCCGAGACGATGAAGGGCGCGTTCGACGGCATCGTGCGGCCGTCGAGCAGCAGATCGAACTGCGCGCCGGCCACGGCGACGACGCGCTCGTCGTCGAACTCGAGCTCCGGACCGAGCAGCGTGATCTCGAGGCCCGCCGCGCCCGGCGCGTTGCGGACGAGCGCGTTCGCCAGCCGGTGCGACACGCCGTCCATCGGTCCGCCCACCGGCACGCCGCGCGCCTGCAGCCCCCACCGCCCCGCATCCTGCACCGTCGTCAGCATGCCGGGTTTGACGACGACGACGCCGGGGCCGCTGGGCGTCAGATGCGCCATCACCTCGCCGCCTCGCGATCATATTCGGCGCGATCGATCGCGTAGAACTGCACGGCGTCTCCGGCCTTCATCAGAAACGGATCGGCGCGCGCGGGATCGAACGGCTTCACCGGCGTCCGCCCGATCAGCTGCCAGCCGCCCGGCGTCTCGGCCGGATAGATGCCGGTCTGCACGCCCGCGATGCCGACCGATCCGAGCGGCACGCGGACGCGCGGCGTCGCATGCCGCGGCATCGCGATGCGCTGATCGACGAGGCCGAGGTACGCGAAGCCGGGCACGAAGCCGAGCATGAAGACACGGTAGGTTGCGTCGCTGTGAAGGCGAATGACGTCGTCTTCCGTCAGGTTCGCGAACGACGCCACGCGCGCCAGATCGGGGCCGAGATCGCCGCCGTAGCAGACCGGAATGCGAATCGGGGTCTGCGCCGCGCGCGCCGCCGGCGCCGCCCGTTCGGCATCGTGCGCGATGCGCTCGAGGAGCGCGTCGGTATCGGTCCGCAGCGGATCGAAGTACACGGCGACGGATCGATACGTGGGGACGACGTCGCGGACGCCGGCAATCGCGGCGCCCTGAATCGCCTCCGCGCAGGCGATCGTCTTCGCGTTCACCGCCGGATCGATGCGCTCCTCGAACTCCACGATGAGCGCGGAATCGCCGGCCGGCACGATGCGATAGGCAGTGGACATGCGTCGGAGGCCCGCGCGTCAGGACGCGCGGTCGGGCGCGAGCGCGCGCAGCAGCTTCTGGTGGATGCCGCCGAACCCGCCGTTCGACATCACGACGACGAGGTCGCCCGGCCGGTGCTCCTTCTCGATCGCGGCAACGATCGCGTCGATCGACTCGGCCTCGCGCGCCGACTGCCTCCGGGTGTTGAGATCGCGCACGAGCTGCGGCACCGAGAGCCGCTCGGACTCGGGCAGCTTCGACCGAAAGATGGGCGCGACGACGACCTCGTCGGCGCCTTCGAACGCACGCGCGAAATCGTCCTGGAACACCCGCCGGCACGAGGAGGCGGATCGCGGCTCGAACACCGCCCAGATGCGCGCCGACGGATTCGATGCGCGGACGCCCGCGAGCGTCTCCGCCACCGCCGTGGGATGGTGCGCGAAATCGTCGTACACGGTGACGCCGTCGGCGACGCCGACGATCTCGAGGCGCCGCTTCACGCCGCGGAACGCGCGGAGTCCGTCGGCGATCGCCCCGCTGCCGATCCCGACCTCCGTCGCCACGCCAATCGCCGCCACGGCATTGCGCACGTTGTACACGCCGACCATCGGGACCTCGAAGCTCCCGAACGGCGAACCGTTCCGCCGGACGCGAAAGCGCGTCGACGCACCGGCCGGCTCGATATCGTGCGCCTGCCAGTCGAGATCGTCCCCCGTGCCGAACGTCTGCGCGCGCGACACGGCTTTCTCGACGAGCGCGCGGGCGCCCGGGCTGTCGGCGCCGACCAGCAGCAGCCCGCGCCGCGGCACGAGCGCCACCAGCCGGCGGAACGCCAGCGACACCGCCTCGAAGTCGGCGTAGATGTCCGCGTGATCGAACTCGACGTTGTTGACGACGGCGATGTCGGGCAGGTACTTGAGGAACTTCGCCGTCTTGTCGAAGAACGCGCTGTCGTACTCGTCGCCCTCGATGACGAAGTCCCGGCCCCGGCCGAGGCGATAACTCGATCCGCCGTCGCCGAGGTTGCGCGCGATGCCGCCGACGAGCACGCTCGGATCGGCGCCGCCGTGCACCAGCAGCCACGCCGTCAGCGACGTCGTCGTCGTCTTGCCGTGCGTGCCGGCGACGACGACCGATCGCGCGCCCCACAGAAAGTGCTCGCGAATCGCTTCCGGCAGCGAGCAGTAGCGGATCTTCCGATCGAGCACCTCCTCGAGCTCCGCGTTGCCGCGCGAGATCGCGTTGCCGACGACGACGAGATCGAGATCGCCGGTGATGTGCTCCGCGCTGTAGCCGACGAGCGTTGGAATGCTCTCGGACGCGAGGAAGTCGCTCATCGGCGGGTAGACGTCCTGGTCCGAGCCGCGCACGTCGTGGCCCTTGCGCTTCAGCATCGCCGCGAGCGTCGCCATCGCCGTGCCGCAGATTCCGATCAGGTGAATCGTCATTGCACCGCCGCCTCTTCGATCACGACGCGCGGGCGCTCGGCGGCGATGATGCGCGCCGCGACGCCGAAGGGCAGCGTCATCGCCGGCGATACGGTGTGCCCCGACGGAAAGCCGATCAGGACCGGTCCCGGAAAATCGGCGAACAGCTCCGCCATCACCGCGCGCGCCGTCGGATCGCCGCCAGGCTCGTCGCACTTCGGCAGCTCGCCGATGACGACCGCCGCCGCACGCGCGAGGAGGCCGGCCTGCTTCAACTGCGTGACCATGCGATCGAGCCGGTACGGCCGCTCGCCGACTTCGTCGAGGAACAGCACGTAGCCCGCCGGCGGCTCGAACGCGAACGGCGTGCCGAGCGACGCGAGGAGCTGCGTCAGCGTGCCGCCGAGGAGGACGCCGCTCGCCTCGCCCTCGACAATCGACTCGACGCCGGCCGCGGTGAGCTCGCCCATCGGCTCGAGGCGGCACAGCGCGCGCTCGAACGAGTCGGCGTCGTAGCCGTCGGCGCCGCGTCCGAGCCGGCCCGCCAGCATGGGACCGTGGAAGGCGACGATCTCGCACCCGAGCGTCAGGAACGTGAGGACGGAGGTGAGATCGCTGTAGCCGATGAACGGCTTGCACGCGCGCTGCGCGAGGTCGCGATCGAGCAGCGGCAGCAGCTGCGCGCTGCCGTAGCCCCCGCGGACGCCGATGACGGCCGCGATCGACGGATCGGTCCACGCCGCGTGGATCGCCGCGGCGCGCGTCTCCGGCGATCCGGCGACGTAGCGGCGCCGCTCGAAGACCGTGTCGTCGTACACCGGCTCGAAGCCGAGCGAGCGGATTTCTTCCACGCCGCGATCGAATGCCTCGCGCGCGAACGGGCTGGCGGGCGCAACGATTGCGAGGCGATCGCCCATGTTGAGCGCTCGCGGTTTGCGCATCACAGAAAGCGGGCCATCTCGTCGGCGACCGCCTGGTGCTCGTCGCGGCCCAGCACGTCGCGAAGCGCGCGTCCGCTCGCCGGACGCGCCGGCACCGGCGACGCGAGCATCCGCTCCTTCGCGCGGCGCTGCCGCCTGAGCGCGTCGTCGATGCGCGAGGCCGGCACGCGCTCTTCTTCCACGGCGTGGATCAGCGCCTCGAGCGCCGCGGCCTGCGTCTGATGATCGCCGCTGCAGATCAGCACGCCGTCGCAGCCGGCCTGCAGGGCCAGCACGGCGGCTGACGGCACCTCGTACTCGGCGGCGACCGCCTTCATCTCGAGATCGTCGCTCAGAATCACACCCTCGTAGCCGAGCTCCTCGCGCAGTATCTCGTGCACGATGCGGCGCGACAGCGTCGCCGGCCGCTTCTCATCGAGCGCGGGCACGAGCACGTGCGCCGTCATGATCGTCGCGACGCCGGCGCCGATCGCCGCGCGGAACGGCGCGAACTCCACCTCGCGCAGCCGTTCCGGCGGGTGCTCGACGAGCGGCAGCTCCACATGCGAGTCGGTGCTCGTGTCGCCGTGCCCGGGAAAGTGTTTGCCGCACGCCGCGATCCCTTCGGCCTGCAGCGTCCGCACGATCGCCGCGCCGAGGCGCGCGACCTCGCCCGCCTTTTCGGCGAGCGCGCGATCGCCGATCACCGGGTTCTTCGGGTTCGTGTGAATGTCGAGCACCGGCGCGTAGTCGAGCGTGATGCCGACGCTCTTCAGCTCCGCGGCGAGCGCGCGCGCAAACCGCTCGGCGAGGCGGACGTCGCCGCTCCGCCCGAGCGTCGCCATGGGCGGCCACTCGGTGAACGGCCGCCTGAGCCGCGCGACGCGGCCGCCTTCCTGATCGACCGACACCCACGGCGGCAGATCCGGCACGAGCCGCGACGCGTCGTGCGCGAGCTCCGCGACCTGCTCGGGCGCGTCCACGTTGCGCGCGAACAGAATCACGCCGCCGAGGCCGAACTCCTTGGCGAGCGATCGAAGCTCTGCCGGTATCTGCTGTCCGTTGAATCCCGCGATGAGCAGCTGTCCGATTTCGCGTCGAAGTGCGGCCGGCATCGTGATGACAATCTTATCAGCGGCGCCACGGACGGAACCACGAAGGCTAACGCTCGCCGCGGCGGGGCCGTCGAACTTCCATGATCGACCAGCTTCGCGCGGCCGTTCGCCGCATCCGCCATCGTCGGGCGATGGCCGCCGCCGTCGTCGCGACGCTTGCGCTGGGGATCGGCGCCAACAGCGCGATCTTCTCCGCGGTGGACGCGGTGCTCTTGAAGCCGCTGCCGTATCCCGATGCGGATCGTCTCGTCGCCGTCTACGAGCTGAACCAGGGCCTCAAGCAGGCGACGCAGCTCGTCGCGCCCGTCCGGCTCGAATCGTGGAACGCCGCGAACCATACGCTGGCCGGCCTCGCCGGCTGCTACTTCGAGAATCAGACCGATACCACCGGCGCCGTGCCCGAGCGCGTCGCCGCGATGCGCATCTCGCCGCGGTTCTTCTCCGTGCTCGGCGTCGGCGCGGCGCGCGGCCGGACGCCGACCGCGGACGAAGATCGCTTCGGCGGGCCGGCGGTCGTCGTCGTCAGCGACGGGTTCTGGCGCCGCCGGTTCGACGCGGATCCGCGCGTCGTCGGCCGCACGCTCGTCGTCGGCGGGACGAGCCGCACGATCGTCGGCATCATGCCGCGTCTGTTCCGGTATCCGACGCCCGCGACCGACATGTGGATTCCGGCGCAGATGTCCGCCGGGTTGATGCGCGAGCGCCGCGCGCGGTTCTACACGGCCGTCGGACGGCTCCGGCCCGGCGCGACGATCGAGCAGGCGGAGGCCGATCTGGCCGCGATCCAGGCGCGGCTCGGCGAGGAGTTCCCGGAGACCGACAAGGGCTGGAGCGCGTCGCTCGTGCCGCTGAAGGAAGAACAGGTCGGCAGCGCGAGAGGATCCCTCTGGCTCCTGTTCGCCGCCGTGGCGCTGCTGCTGCTCGCGGCGTGCGGCAACGTCGCGTGTCTGCTCCTGGCCGACGCGACGAGGCGCGAGCACGAAATCGCGGTACGGTTCGCGATTGGCGCGTCGCGCGCGGCGGTCACCCGGCAGCTTCTCGCCGAAGGCGCGGTCCTCGCCATGGCGGGCGCGCTCTTCGGTTTGCTTGTCGCGCGCTGGGGCGCGGGCGCGCTTCGCCAGCTCGCAAACGAGCTTCCGCGCATCGACGAGCTGCAGATGGACGCGCGGCTCGTCGTGTTCACGATGGCGCTCGGCGCGGCGACGACGATCGTGTTCGCCGCGGCGCCGGCGATGCACGCGGCGCGCATCGACCCGGGCGATGCGCTGTCGCGCGGCGGCCGCGGGCAGACGGCGGGCCGGCGGCTGCTGCAGCGCACGCTCGTCTCCGGGCAGATCGCGCTCGCGGTGGTGCTGCTCGTCGGCGCGGGTCTCCTGATCCGCAGCTTCGCGCGCATCGCGGAGGTGTCGCCGGGATTCGACCCGTCCGGCGTGCTGACGTTTCGCATGAGCGCGTCGTGGAGCGAGAGCGCGGCCTCGGTCGTCTCGCGGCAGGCGCGGACGGTGCATCGGCTCGAGGACATTCCCGGCGTCGAAGCGGCGGCGGTCAGCCAGACGCTGCCGGCCGCCTCGAATTTCCCGCCCGGAGAATTCGGCATCGCCGGCCGCGAGACGACCGAGAAGCTGTTCGCGCACGGCCGCATGGTGAGCGGCGGCTACTTCCGCGCGCTGCGGATTCCGATCCTGCAGGGCGAGACGTGCAGCACCGACGCGGGCGCGCCGATCTTTTCGAAGGCGCTCGTGACGCGCGCCTTCGCCGACCGGTACTTTCCCCGCGCACCCGCTGTCGGCCACACGCTGACGGCGCCGTGGCTGCCCCCTGGCGCCAGCGTCACGATCGTCGGCGTCGTCGGCGACGTGCGCGAGAACGGACTGATTCATGATCCCGGCCCGTTGATCTACTGGTGCGGCTACTCGCCGTACTGGCCGGATCCGCAGTTCATCGCGCGGACAAATCCGGCGCGGCCGGTCAGCGCGGCGACGATCCGCGCGGCGCTCGTCGAGATCGAGCCGAAGCGCGCGATATTCGCCGTGCGCTCGCTCGACGAGACGCTCTCGCGCACCGTCTCGCAGCAGCGGCTGAACACGTTGCTCCTCGCGCTTTTCGCCGGCACGGCGCTCCTGCTCGCCGGCGTCGGCGTGTACGGCGTCCTCGCGCAGCTCGTCGCCGCGCGGGTCCGCGAGACCGGCGTGCGCATGGCGCTCGGCGCGCGCGGGCTGCAGATCGTCGCGCCCGTGGTCGCGGAGGCGGCCGCGATGGCGGCAGTCGGAGGCGCGATCGGCGTCGCCGGGTCGCTCGCGCTCGCCCGCTTCATGTCGGCGCTCGTCTTCGGCATCTCGCCGCGCGATCCGGTCACCTTCGCCGCCGTCGCGATCGTGCTGCCGCTCGCCGCCGCCGCCGCGGCGCTCGTGCCCGCGCGCCGCGCCGCCACGATCGATCCCATGGCCGCGCTGCGGGAGTAGGGGTTTGGGGTTGGGCCCAATCCCCAATCCCCAATCCCCTCGCTATAATCGCCCCCGTGCGCATCGTCGCGTCCGCGCCGACCCGCATCGATCTGGCGGGCGGCACCATCGACATCTGGCCCCTCTATCTCTTTCACGACGGCGCGTCGACCTTGAACGCGGCGATCAGCCTGCGCGCGCACGTCGAGATCGCGTCGCGCACCGACGATGCGATCGAGCTGAGATCGATCGACACGAACCGGACCGTCCGGGCGGCGAGATGGCAGGAGCTCGACGGCGGCAGCGATCTCGCGCTGCTCGCGCTGCTCGCGCGCCACTACCGGCTCACCAGCGCCACCGTCACGACGCGCGGCGAGTCGCCGGCGGGCGCCGGCATCGCCGGTTCGTCGGCGCTGACGATTGCCGTCTGCGGCGCGCTGGCGCGCTGGACGAGCGCGCCCGCCGAGGCCGAGCACCTGCTGCAGGTCGCGATGAACGTCGAGTGCCAGACGATCCGCGTGCCGACCGGCGTCCAGGATTACCGGCCCGCGCTCTACGGCGGCATCGCGGCGATCGAGCTCGGCGTCGACGGCATCCGCCGCGTCGGCCTCGACGTGGATCCGCGCGAGCTCGAGCAGCGCATCGTGCTCGCCTACACCGGCGCGCCGCGCAATTCCGGCACGAACAACTGGGAGATCACCAAGCGCCACACCGACGGCGATCGCCACATCTTCGACTGCTTCGAGCGGATCCGCGACACCGCCGCCGCCATGCGCACGGCGCTCGAGCGCGGCGACTGGGACGAGGTCGGGCGCCAGATCGCGATCGAATGGGTCAACCGGAAGCGGCTCGCTCCCGGCGTCACGACGCCGACCATCGACGCGTTGATCGCGCGCGCGGAGGCGGCGGGCGCGACGGCCGCGAAGGTCTGCGGCGCCGGCGGCGGCGGATGCCTCTTCTGCTACGGGCCGCCCGAGGCGCGCGCGGCGATTGCCGAGGCGCTCGCCGCCGGCGGCGCGCGGCTGCTCGACTACCGCATCGAAACCGAAGGGCTCCGGCTTGGATAACGCCGCCATCGCGCGCGTCCTGCGCGAGATCGCCGATCTGCTCGAGATCAAGGACGAGAACCCCTTCAAGATCCGCGCGTACCGCAACGGCGCCGACATCGCGTCGAACCACCCCCACGATCTCGCCGCGCTCGACGAGACCGGGCTGCGCGAGATCCCCGGCATCGGGAAGGATCTCGCCGCGCGCATCCGCGAGATCGCCGACACGGGCGACGCCGCGTTTCATCGGGAGCTCGTCGCCGAGTTTCCGCCGACCATCCTCGATCTGCTGAACCTGCAGGGCGTCGGGCCGAAGACGGTGGCGACGCTCTACCGCGAGCTCGACATCCGCACGATCGACGATCTGGAGCGCGCGGCGCAGGACGGCCGGATTCGCGCGCTGCGCGGGATGGGCGCGAAGAAGGAGGCGCTCATCCTCAAGGCGCTCGACGAGCGCAAGCGCTTCGCGGGGCGGCACCTGCTGCCCGACGCGCACGACGCGGCCGCCGCGCTCGTGTCGCATCTGCGCGAGCGCGCCCCTGAGGCCGTCGTCGAGCCGGTCGGCAGCCTGCGCCGCGGCTGCGACACGTGCGGCGATCTCGACCTGCTCGCCTGCGGCGCGCCGCCGTCGCTCATGGACGACTTCGTCGAGTACCGCCTCGTCGAGCGCGTCCTCGGCCAGGGCGACACGAAATCGAGCGTCCTGCTCGCGGGCGGCTTCCAGGCGGATCTGCGGCTCGTCGCCGCCGACAGCCGCGGCGCCGCGATGCAGTACTTCACCGGGTCGAAGGGGCACAACATCGCGCTGCGCGACCGCGCGATCGGGCGCGGGTTCAAGCTGAACGAGTACGGGCTGTTCCGGATCGGCGAGGAGACCCGCGTCGCCGGCGAGCGCGAGGAGGAGATCTACGAGGCGCTCGGCCTCGACTGGATTCCGCCGGAGCTCAGGGAACTGCGCGGCGAAATCGAGGCGGCCGAAGCGCACGCGCTGCCGCGGCTGGTCGACGTCGCCGATCTGCGCGGCGATCTTCACACGCACACGACCGAGACCGACGGCAAGGACGACATCCGGACGATGGCGGAGGCGGCGCGGGCGGCGGGGCTGGAGTACATCGCGATCACCGACCACAGCCGATCGCTCGCGATGGCCAACGGCCTCGACGAGCGGCGCGCGCTCGATCACGCCGCGCGCGTGCGCGCGATCGACGCGGAGCGGATGGGCGTGCGGCTCCTCGCCGGCGTCGAATGCGACATCCTGCCCGACGGCTCGCTCGATCTCGCCGACGACTGCCTTGCGGCCCTCGACCTCGTCGTGGTGTCGGTGCACTCGGCGTTCAACCAGGATCGGCAGCAGATGACCGACCGCCTCCTGCGCGCGATCGAGCATCCGCACGTCGACATCGTCGGGCATTTGACGGGACGGAAGATCCTCCGGCGGCCGCCCTACGCGCTCGACGTCGAGGCCGTCGTCGACGCCGCGGCGCGCCACGGCGTGGCGATCGAGATCAACTGCCAGGTCGATCGGCTCGACGTGAACGACGTCCACGCGAAGCTCGCGCGCGATCGCGGCGTGCCGATCGTCATCTCGACCGACGCGCACTCGCGCACGGCGTTCGGCCGCCTGCGCTGGGGCGTGCTCATCGCGCGGCGCGCGTGGCTCGAGCCCGCCGACGTGCTCAACACGCAATCGTTCGACGCGCTCCGCGCGTCCCTCCGCCGCAACCGTCGGGGCGCCGCGTGAAGCTGCCGATGCTGAGCGTCGACGACAAGCTCGCCGAGATCCGGCGGCTGTACTTCTCGACGACGAGAGAGACGATCGAGCGAGATCTCGAGAAGGCGCTCGATCTGCTCAAGTCGATGGCGACGGAGGACGAGCGCGAGCGCGCCACGGTCTACATGGAAGGCATGGCGCAGATGCGAAAGGACTGGGCCGGCGGTAAGAAACGATCGCGCGCGCGCCGGCGCCATTGAGTCAGACGCGGTCTTTTCCCGACTGCTTCGCCACCACCTTTTTTCGCGCCGCGATCCGGAGCGGCTCGGGAACGTTGCGATCGACCGAGAGCTGCGCGAGATCGCGGTCGTTCAGGCGCGACATCAGGTTCAGCGACATCCCGAGCGGCGTCTTCGGGTTCTTCGTCAGGCTGTGGACGATGCCGTAGTTCTTCATCCAGGCGCGGTTGCTGGCGATGATGCGCAGCACGTCCTCGGACACGTTCGCCATCTTCGCGAATGCCTCGACCTCCGGCTCCGCCAGCTTCGGGCTGCTCAGCACGGAGGACGCGATCATCTTGTTCGGATCGCGAATCAGGATCGAGCGCATCTCGCGCGACCCCTTCACCGCCGCCTTCAGCCGCTCCGAGAAGTTCATCTTCGCGAGCCGCTGCGTCGCCGTCTCGCGGTCCTCGGTCTCCTCGCCCAGCAGCGCCGCGTCGTCGCCCGACGAGGCGTCGAGCAGCGGCTCCTCCTCCTCGATCGCGATCTCGGGCATCTCGTCGGGAAAGATCCCGCGGTCGGCGAAGAACTCGCGCATGCCGATCGGCACGTCCGATCGCGCGAGGAACGTCTTCAGCACGTCCTCGGGAATCTTCGAGAGCGTCTCCTCGGCGGTCGTGCGGATCTCCGCGTCGGGATCCTCGAGCAGCAGGATCAGAATCGCGAGCTGCTCGTAGGCGCGCGGCGCGAGCGTTCCCTGCGCCGCTTCCAGGCGGACGTCGCGGGAGACGTCGCCGCGCTTGAAGAAATCGAGAAGCGGGGTGGGTCCGATCACTGGTTCTGCAGGTAGCTCCGGAAATTTTCCGGCGTGAACCGTCTGCTGACGATCTCGCCGGCCGTGCCCAGCGGCTTCGCGGCCGCGCCGTTGAACGTCAGCCTGAGCGCCTCCGCGTCGCCCGCGGTCAGGACGATTTCACGCCGCACGTCGAGCGTCGCGCGTTCGCCGGTCGTCATCAGGCGGTCGATCTGCTTCCTGCCGTCGACAACGGCGCTGACCCAGCACGGCCTCGTCGCGGCGAGCTGGACGGAGAAGTGATCGACGGGCGCCTCCGATCCGGTTGGCGGTGTTGCCGGCGATCCCGACCGCGCGGCGGCCGGCGTCTCTCCGCTGGCGGCGATCGGCGGCGCCGGCGTCGCTGCCGGCGGCTCGGACGCCGGCGGCGCTGACGGCTCGGCCGGCGGCGGCGCCAGGGCCGGCGCGGGATCGGGGGCGCGCTCGCGCGGCGCGATCCGCGTCGACGCCGGCACGCTGTTCTGCCCGCGCCCCGACGTCGCGAAGTAGACGAGCACGCCGGCCACGGGAAGGCTGACAATCGCGAGCCACAGGAACGTGCCCGCTGTCCGGCGCTCGCTTTCGACCGCCTGGTGGTCCTCGACGCGATCGGACGTCGGATGGCCCGCCGTCACCGAATCGTTCGGGAACTGCGCGATGAATTCCTGAATCGTCGTCTCGGGATCGAGGCCGACCTCGACGGCGTACGAGCGGACGAACGCGCGACTGAAGATGCCGCCGGGCAGACGGGAGATGTCGTTGCGCTCGAGCGCTTCGAGCGCGGCGATCGAGATCTTGGTGGCGTTGGCGATCTGCCGGAGCGAGATTCCGCGGCGCTCGCGGGCGTCGCGAAGCTTGCCGCCGAAATCTCCGACCGATCGATCTCCGGCCATGGAGCGGTGCGCGCGCCTAATGTTAGGGAGCGGAATTCACGCTGTCAAACCGGCGGCGCGCGTCGTCGACGATCGCGCGGAGCGCGATCGCCCGGCATCGCTCAGCCGTTGCGCCGCCGGGCGCGACGAAGAAGCCGATCGCGGCAAAGCCGGCCGCGCCCGCCGCGGCGAGCGCAGCGAGGCGCTCGTCGGTGACGCCGCCGATGGCGAGCACCGGAACCGCCGCGCGCCGCACGATCGCCGCGAGACCCTCGATTCCAAGCAGCGGCTCGCCGCGCGCCTTCGACGCGCTCTCGAACACCGTGCCTGCGATGAGATAGTCGGCGCCGCGCGCGGCCGCGGCTTCGTCGACCGTATGCACGGAGCGGCCGATCAGAAATCCGGACGGCGCGATGCGACGCGCCGCCTCGGGCGCGATCGAATCGCCGCGCAGGTGGACGCCGTCCGCGCCGCAGGCGAGCGCGACGTCGAGCCGATCGTTGACGACCACGCGCGTGCTCGTGCGGCGCGTCACCGCGATCAGATCCGACACGAGCGCCGCGAGCGGGGCCGCTTCCAGATCGCGCTCGCGCACCTGAATCAGATCGACGCGCGCCTCGATGGCGTGCCGCGCCTGCTCGACGAGACACCGCCGCGCCTCGATGTCGGGCGTGCCGGCCGGCACGAGGCGCCGCCGATCGCTCACGAGGCAGATCGTCACACGCGTCAGGATCGGCTGGTGCCGTCGCGGAGCGACACGTCGGGGCCGGGGCCGGCCAGGTCGGGGCGGCCCGGCGCGCGCGGCGGCCGCCCGGCGAACATCAGCGCGAGGTCGGCGAAGCCGGCGAAGAGGTTCACGAACCCGAGGCCGCTGACGGCGCCGCGCACGAAGTTGTTCGCGAGCACCGTCCGAAGCGGCGGCCACGTGATGGCGAAGTAGTTGTGCTCCCAGAACGCCGGCCACCACGGCAGGACGATCAGCAGCAGCCCCACCTGCACGAAGAAGACGACGTAGAGGAAGCGGCGGAACAGAAGCTAGCTCCCGGCCTGGACCTTGGTGAGGCGATCGATGCGCTCGTCGACGTCCTTGTACGATCCGGCCTCGGCCTGCAGCTCGAGGCAGATGGCGAGCGCGCGCGCCACCTCGCCGACCTGCTCGAGGCCCTCGGCGAGCTCGTAGAGCAGCTGATGCGACTCCTCGCTCGTCGGCGCCGGCGCCTGCGCGGCGCGCTCGAGCCACTCGAGCGAATCGGGCAGCATGCCGCGCTCGCGGTAAATCCGCGCGATCAGCCAGGAGGTCGCGAAGCGCAGCTTCGGCGCGCGGGACGCCTTCTCGAACGCCTGCAGGCAGCCGTCGACGTCGCCCGCCGCGCGCAGCGCGAGCCCGCGCTTGTACTCCTTCTCCGCTTCGTCGGCGCCCGAGCGGCGCGCCGCCTGATCGCGAAGGTTGCCGAACACGCCGTCGAGATCGGCGGGCGCGGCCGGCGGCGCCTTCGAGGCAGCGGGCGGCGGCGGCGCGCTGCCCGGCTTGATGTCGTCGAGCACGATGCTCAGATCGACTTCGACGTCCTCCGACGCGGCCGACGCGCGCGCCGTCGGCGCCGGCGGCGGCAGCGGCGGCGCGTCGTCGAGATCCTCGAACCCGCCGAGGATGCTGTCGAGATCGATCGCGTTCGCGCTCAGCGTGAACTGCGTGTCCTCCTTCAGCCGCGACGGCCGGCGCGGCGGCTTCTTCGCCGGCGGCTCGTCGGCATCGACACCGTCGACGTGCACCTCCATCACGTGCTCCTCTTCCGGCGCCGGAGCCGGCGCGGGCGGCGGAATGTCGTCGAAGAGCGACGCGCCGGACGTGAGATCGGTGCTCGTGAAGGGCGACTCGCCGCTCAACCGCGACGCGATGATCGCGTCGGGATCCGGCTCGCCCGTGAGCACGAGCGCCTTCCGGAAGCGCTCGATGTTGGCCGCCTCCCACGGCTCGCGCGCGACCAGATCTTCCGAAATGAAGCGCGCCTCGGTGGCGGAGCCCGCCGCGATGTAGGCGTCGGCGAGCTGCGCCTGCGCGCTGTACATCGTCGCCTCGAGGCCGCCGTCCACGCAGATTTCGACCAGGCGCATGAGCGCCGGAATGTGGTTCGGCACGCGCGTGACGAACTCCTGGAGCGCGGCCGCCGCCGACGGCCAGTCGTTCTGCGCGACGGCGCTGTCGGCGGCGAGCTCGACGGCCTTGAAGCCGGCCTCGCTGTGCTTCTCGCCGATCGTCCAGCCGAGCAGCGCGATCTGCTCGCGGCGGCCGGGATCCTGCTCGAGGAGGCGCCGCAGAATCGCGAGGCCGTCGTCGGCCTGATCGCCGCGCAGCTTCATGTCGGCGACGATGAGCAGCAATTCGGGATCGTCGCCGGCGGTTTCGGCAGTGAGATACTCCGCGGCGGCGGCGACGTCGCCGCGCGCGATCAGCTTGCGCGCGAGCTCGACGCGCAGCTCGGCATCGTCGGCGTGCGCGGCGGCCGCGTGCTTCAGCGTGTCGAGCGCCCCCTCGACGTCGCCGGCGCCCTCCTGCGACGCCGCGATCAAGCGCAGCTGCTCGAGCGACGTCGCGCACTCGCGCGCGCGCGCGTAGTCGCCGGCGCCGAAGTAGACGTCGTACAGCTTCTCGCGGATCTCCTCGTCGTCGGGGTTGAGCGTCGCGGCCTGGCGGAGCGCGGCCACCGCCTCCTCCGTGCGGCCCTTCTCCGCGAGCTCGGAGGCGATCTCCTTCAGGTCGTTGAGCGCGCCGCCCTTGTCGCCCATCTCGATGCGCGCGGCGACGGCCGAGAGGCGGCTCTCGTAGTCCTCGGGATCGAGCGATCCGATGCGGACCTTCGCCTGCAGCGCGCCGCGTTTGTCGCCGCGCGCGGTGCGCAGCTCGATCAGCGCCGTCAGGTGCGCGCGCGCGTCGGCGTAGAGCCGCTGCATCGCGAGCACGTCGGCGACCTGCATGAGCGAGTGCTCGTGATCGGGTTTGAGCTTGAGGATCTTCTTGTAGAGCGCGCCGGCCTTCGCCATCTGGCCTTCGTCGCTCAGGTTGTTGGCGATCTCGACGAACTGCTGGACGGCCTTCTCCGCCTGGCCCGCGCGGCCGTAGAGATCGCCGAGCGTGTTCTTGGCGGCCCAGTCCTGCGGCTGATCCTCGACGATGCGCACGTACTCCGCGATGGCAGCGTCGATCTTGCCCTGCCGGATCAGTTTCTCGGCATTCCGGAGCGTGGCCGCGCGATCAATGGGCACGGGGGTCAGTCAATCGTATCAAACAGCGTCGGAGGCCGGAACGAGCGGCGATGCGCATCGGAGTAGCCGAACCGTGCAACCGCGTCGAGATGATCCGCGGTCGCGTAGCCTTTGTGGCGGTCGAACCCGTAGCGCGGGTCGCGGCCGTGCAGCTCCAGCATCTGCCGGTCGCGCGTCACCTTCGCGACGATCGACGCCGCGGCGATCGCGGCGCACCGCCGATCGCCGTGCACCACGCCGCGCTGCGCCATCGGCAGATCCGGCACGCGGAACGCGTCGACGAGCACGATGTCGGGCAGCGGCGCGAGCGCCAGAATCGCGCGCTGCATCGCCCTGAGCGACGCCTGGTGGATGTTGATGCGATCGATCTCGTCGGGATCGGCCGCCGCCACCGCCCACGTGACGGCGTGCGCGAGGATCTTCTCGTAGAGCCGCTCGCGCTCCGGCGCCTGCACCGTCTTCGAGTCGCAGACGCCGGCGATGTGCTTCTCGGGATGCAGCACGACGGCCGCCGCGACCACGGGGCCCGCGAGGCAGCCGCGGCCGACTTCGTCGACGCCCGCGACGTGCACGAACCCGACGCGGCGCAGCGCGTTCTCGAGCGTGCGCATCGCAGGGACTCGGGTCATACGAGGTCGCGCGGGTCTGGCAGGTCTGGCAGGCCTGGCGGGTCGGAGCATCGCGACCTGCCCGACCCGCCTGACCCGCCCGGCCGATCTTAGGCCTTGGCGCCGGTGTCCTTCATCCTCGCCGCCTTGCCCTTCAGATCGCGGAGGTAGTACAGCTTCGCGCGGCGCACTTTCGCGGACCGCGTGACCTCCACTTTCTGAATCGTCGGCGAGTGCAGCGGGAAGATGCGCTCGACGCCCTGCCCGAACGACACCTTGCGCACCGTGAACGACGCGCGCGTGCCGCCGCGATGCAGGCCGATGACGACGCCTTCGAAGATCTGGATGCGCTCCTTGTCGCCTTCGCGGACCTTCACGTGCACGCGGACGGTGTCGCCCGCCTTCATCGCCGGCCGCTCGGCCAGTTGCGCTTTTTCGACCAGTTCAATCGCGCCCATCTCTCGCTCCTTTGAGCTCTCGCAGCAGCTCGGTCTCTTCTTCGTCCAGCGCCGCGCCGTCCAGCAGATCCGGACGCCGCGTCAGCGTGCGGCTCAGCGCCTCGCGCTTGCGCCAGCGGCGAATCTCCGCGTGGTTGCCCGACAGCAGGACGTCGGGCACCTTGAGCGGCTGCTCGGCGCCGCCCGCAATCTCCGGCGGCCGCGTGTACTGCGGGAAGTCGAGCAGCCCGCGGCTGAACGAATCCTCCGCCACCGACTGCTCGTCGCCGACGACGCCGGGCACGAACCGCGCGATCGCGTCCAGCATCACGAGCGCCGGCAGCTCACCGCCCGTGAGCACGTAGTCGCCGATCGACAGCTCCTCGGTCACGCGCTCGCGGACGCGATCGTCGAACCCCTCGTACCGCCCGCAGAGGAGCACGATGTGCGCCGCGCCGCTCAAGCGCCGCGCGACGGCCTGCGTGAAGCGCGCGCCCTGCGGCGACGTCAGAATCACGGTCAGCGGCCGCCCGCGGTCGGTTTCGATCGCGTCGAGCGCGCGGAAGATCGGGTCGGGCTTCAGCACCATGCCCGGTCCGCCGCCGTACGGCTCGTCGTCGACGACGCGGTGGCGATCGGTCGTGTAGTCGCGCAGATCGCGCACCCTCACGTCGAGCGTCCCGCGCTCGATCGCGCGGCCGATGATCCCCGCGGCCAGCGGCTGCTCGATCATCGCCGGGAAAATCGTGACGATGTCCAGCGTCATCCGCGTCTCGCGTTCGCGTCGATCAGCCCATCCGGCGGATCGATCACGATCCGCTTCGCCGCGGGATCGATCGTCGTGCAGATTTCCGCGGCGAGCGGGATCAGCACCTCGCCTTCCGGTCCCTCCACGACGAGCCGGCTGCCGCTCATCGTGCCTTCCACGTCGCTGACGACGCCGATCGCCTCACCGCGCGTCGTCGCCACGCGGCAGCCGATCAGATCGTGCCGGTAGAACACGCCGTCGGGCAGCGAGGCGAGCCGCTCGACCGGCACGCGCAGCTCGTGCCCCGCGAGCGCTTCGGCGTCGTTCATCGTCTCGACGCCGCGCAGCCCGATCACCGGCCGCTCGCCCTGAAAGCGCACGGTGGTGATCGTCAGCGGCTCCACGTGCCCCGCGCGCTCGACGAACAATTCAGCGCCGGGTTGAAACCGCTCTTCCGGGAAATCGGTCTCGAGATTCACGATCACCTGCCCGCGAATCCCGTGCGCGCGCGCGATGCGCCCAACCACCGCCATCTCGGACCAGGCCACGCTACCGCCCCTCGCGAATCTCCAGCGTGACCTGCTTGCCTTCCTTCTCTCCCGCCGTCGACGCCAGCGTGCGGAGCGCTGCGGCCGTCCGCCCCTGGCGCCCGATCAGCTTCGCGATGTCCTGCGGCGACACGTACAACTCGACGAGCGTCACCTGCTTGTGCTGCGACTCGACGACGCGGACGTCGTCGGGCCGGTCGGCGAGCGCCTTCGCCAGCACCTCGACGACGGCGCGGACGCCGCGCCCGGCGGCCGTGCTCATTTCGCCTCGGCCGGCGCGGGCGCCGCAGGCGCCGGCGTGAGGTGACGAGCGATCAGGGTCCGCACCGAATCCGACGGCTGCGCGCCCTGCTTGATCCAGTAGTCCACGCGCTCCTTGTCGACCTGCACGACGGCCGGCTTGCTGCGCGGGTTGTAGTTGCCGAGGATTTCGACGAACGAGCTGTCGCGCGCGGCGCGCGAATCGGTGACGACGACGCGGAAGAACGGACGCTTCTTGGATCCGGCGCGGCGCAAGCGAATGACGACCATCTGACTGTCTCTCCTGAACGCGCTCGAGGGCTCGATCCTCGTGCGCTGTTGCGCTGCGGGTGCGCGACGGCCTGAAGGCCGTCCCCTACCTACTTCCGTACGGAGGGCACGACCTTCAGGTCGTGCCGCGTTCGAGCGCCGCGGATCTATCCGCGGTTCCGCAGCATCTGCATCGCCTGGCGGCGCGCTTTCCTGCCGCCGCCAGCCATTCCGGCCATTCCGCCAAGCTGCTTCAGCATCTTCTGCATCTGCACGAACTGCTTCAGCAGACGATTGACTTCCTCCACCGACGTGCCGCTGCCGCGCGCGATCCGCTTGCGGCGGCTGCCGTTGATGATGTGGTGCTTCCGCCGCTCCTCCGGCGTCATCGAGTTGATGATCGCCTCGACGCGGTTGATCTGCTTGTCGTCCGGCTTGTTCTCCGCGAGGGCCTTCATGTCGCCCATGCCCGGCAGCATCCCGATGATCTGCTCGAGCGGCCCCATCTTCCGGATCGTCTTCAGCTGATCGCGAAAATCCTCCAGCGTGAAATCGTTCGCGCGGAGCTTCTCCTCGAGCTTCTCCGCGTCCTCGACGTCGATCGCCGCTTCGGCGCGCTCGATGAGCGACAGCACGTCGCCCATGCCGAGCACGCGCGAGACGACGCGCTCGGGATGGAACGGCTCGAGATCGGCGAGCGTCTCGCCGCTGCCCACGAACGCGATCGGCACGCCCACGACCGAGACGACCGAGAGCGCCGCGCCGCCGCGCGCGTCGCCGTCCATCTTCGTGAGCACGACGCCGCTCACGCCGACGCGCGCGTTGAACTCGCCCGCGCTCTTGATCGCGTCCTGCCCCGTCATCGCGTCGGCCACGAAGAGCAGGTCCGACGGCTCGGTCGCCGTCTTGATCGCGGCGAGCTCCGTCATCAGCTCGTCGTCGATGTGCAGCCGCCCGGCCGTGTCGACAATCACCGCGTCGAACCCGAGCGTCGTCGCCTCGGCGAGGGCGCCTTTGGCGCGCGCGACCGGGTCGAGGACGCCTGCCGGATCGTGGACGCGCACGCCTGCTTTCTCCGCGACCACGTTCAGCTGCTGAATCGCCGCCGGCCGCTTCACGTCGGTCGAGACGAGCAGCGGGTGCTTTCCCTGCTTCGTCAGCCACTTCGCGAGCTTGCCGGACGTGGTCGTCTTGCCCGCGCCCTGCAGCCCGAGCATCAGGACGACGCGCGGCCGCTTGCTCGACGGGCGCAGCCCGCCTTCGGCGCTGCCGAAGAGCGCCACCATCTCGTCGCGGACGATCTTGACGACCTCCTGCGACGGCGACAGGCCGCGCAGCGGATCGCGGTTCGCGACGGCGTCCATCGCCCGATCGCGGACGCGGTCGACGAATGCCTTGACGACCTTGAAGTTGACGTCGGCCTCGAGCAGGGCGAGGCGGATCTCACGGAGCGCAGCCTCGATGTTCTCCGGCGTCAGCCTCGTCGCGCCGCGGAGCGTCTTGAACACGTCCTGCAGACGTGTGCTGAGCGATTCGAACATGGACCGCTAACCTGCTCTATTGCAAACGCTTATCGTAACTGGAGGGCCCGGACGCTGTCAAACGCTCGAGGGCTTGCCCGCTTCGACCATCTCCGCTTTGAGCGCGTGCAGCCGTCCGATGGCGTTGCGCAGCGCCGAGATGACGGCCGGCGGCGACGCCTCGTCGGTATCGAGCTCGGCGGCCGCGCGGGTCAGCACGTTGAGGGTCGTCTCAACCTCCGGCGCCTTGACGTTCTCCGAGACACGGACGAGCTGCTCGACCAGGTCGAGGCACGCGCGGATGTTTTTCGCCGATGCCTCATGGGGCGTCGCGCCGCGCGCGGAGGCCCGCATCCCGACCATTAGAAAATCCCGGCACGCTGTCAGTTGACCCTTTGTGCTCATTGAATCCGCGCTAACCCGCTGTGTGACAAATCGTTATCGTAATCGAGCGGACTGGAGTGTGTCAACGTCACACCGACGACAGCTTGTGCCCGAGCTTCTCTTTCTTGGTCTTCAAATAGCGCTCCGTCGCGTCGTGCGCCGGGATTTCGAGCGACAGCCACTCGCTGATGGTCAGCCCGTAGCCCTCGATACCGACGAGCTTGCGCGGATTGTTGCTCAAGAGCCGCATCGATCGGACGCCCAGCGCGCGGAGAATCTGCACGCCGATCCCGTAGTCGCGCTGATCTGCCTTGAATCCGAGGCGCTCGTTCGCTTCCACCGTGTCGAAGCCTTCGTCCTGCAGCTCGTAGGCGCGAATCTTGTTCGCCAGGCCGATGCCGCGGCCCTCCTGATTCAGGTACAGCAGGATGCCGCGCCCCTCGTCGGCGATCTTCCGCATCGCCGCGTCGAGCTGCGCGCCGCAGTCGCAGCGGATCGAGTGCAGCCCATCGCCGGTCAGGCACGACGAGTGGACGCGAACGAGGACGTTCTCGCCGTCGCCGATCTCGCCGCGCACGAGCGCGAGGTGCGCCTGGTGATCGAGCTGGTTCTCGAAGCAGTGCACCTGGAACTCGCCGAGATCGGTCGGCATCTTCGCGGTCGCGACGCGCTTCACGAGCGATTCGGTGCGCATGCGGTACTTGATCAGATCCGCGACGGTGATCATCAGCACGCCGTGCCGCTTCGCGAACCGCGTCAGCTGCGGCACGCGCGCCATCGTGCCGTCCTCGTTCATCACCTCGCAGATCACGCCGGCGGGGTACAGGCCCGCGATGCGCGCGAGATCGACCGACGCTTCGGTCTGGCCCGCGCGGACCATCACGCCGCCGTCGCGCGCGCGCAGCGGCGAGATGTGGCCCGGCCGCACGAGATCCGAGGGCCTCGTTGCCGGGTTCACCGCCGCGAGCACCGTCGCGGCGCGATCGGCCGCCGAGATGCCGGTCGTGACGTTGTGCTTCGCGTCGATCGGCACGCAGAACGCGGTGCCGAACGGCGTCGTGTTCGCGTTCACGGCGAGCGGGACGTCGAGCTCGTCGAGGCGCTCGCCGGTGAGCGAGAGGCAGATCTGTCCGCGGCCGTACCGCGCCATGAAGTTGATCGCGGCCGGCGTCACCTTCTCCGCCGCGATCGTCAGGTCGCCTTCGTTCTCGCGATCGGCATCGTCGACGACGATGACCATGCGGCCGGCGCGGATCTCCTCGATGGCGTCCTCGATGCGCGCGAACGGCGTCTTCGGCGCCGCGATCTCGAGCACGTTCCTCGGCCCGCGCCGGTGCGAGCGCTCGGCGGGTCGGCCGCGCGGCTTCGTTTTGTTCTTCATGTCAGTGTGTCACTTCGCCCGGCTTCGCGGAGGTCAGCGTCAGGCCCGCGAGCTCCGCGGCCCTGACGACGTATTTCCCGACCATGTCGCATTCGAGGTTGACGCGATCGCGGAGCTGCGCGCGGCTCAGGTTCGTGTGCTGCATCGTGAACGGCACGAGTTGCACGTCGAAGCGATCGACGCCGAGACCCGCGACGGTGAGGCTGATGCCGTCGACGGCGATCGATCCCTTGTGCACGAGAAACGGCGAGAGGTGCGGCGGAAAGCTCACCGTGAGCCAGTGGAAGTCGGCCTCCTCGCGCAGCTCCTCGACGTGGCCGACGGCGTCGACGTGTCCCTGCACGAAGTGGCCGCCGAAGCGGCTGTCGGCGCGCAGCGGCCGTTCGAGATTGACCGCGCTTCCCGGCTCGATCGAGCCGAGCGTCGTCACGCGCGCCGTCTCCGGTCCGACGTCGGCGTGAACGTGCCCCTGCTCCGCGAGGATCACCGTGAGGCATACGCCGTTGACGGCGAGGCTGTCGCCGGGCGAGAGCTCCGCGGCCAGCGGCGTCCCGATGCGCAGGCGGAACCCCCCGAGGGTTCGTTTGCGCTCGATCAGCTCGCCGACTGCTTCAACCAATCCGGTGAACATAGCCCTCAATCAACGCGTCGGGGCCGAGCGGCATGACACGGCGGCCGCTGAGCTCCGCCGACGAGAACGGCCGCGCGTCGAGCAGCGGCACGCCGGTCGAGCCCAGCGCGCGCGGCGCGACGTAGAGCCGCACGAAGTCCACCAGGCCCTCGTCCCAGGCGGCCGCATGCACCTGCGCGCCGCCCTCGAGGAGGATCGATCCGATGCCGCGATCCGCCAGCAGCGCGAGCGCCGCGCGGATCGAGCCGCCGCGCGCGACCTCGACGTGCGCGCCGCGCGCCTCGAGCGGGCCTCGCAGATCGCCTCTTTCCGCCGCCTCCGCCGTCGTGACGATGATGACAGGGCCGTCGTCGAGTGTCGAGAGGACGCGCGAGGCCGGCGGCGTCCGCAGCCGGCGGTCGAACACGACGCGAACCAGGGGCCGCTCGCGAAACGCGCCGCGCGCGGTCAGCGCCGGATCGTCCACCAGAATCGTGTTGCTGCCGACGGCAATCGCGTCGACTTCCGCGCGCACCCGATGCGCGTGCCGGTTCGATTCCTCGGACGTGAGCGGCGTCCGGCAGCCCGGCGCGGACGCGATCCGTCCGTCGACGCTCGTCGCCGCCTTCAGGATCACGAACGGCCGCCCCTCGCGCATCAGCGTGAAAAACGGCCGGTTGAGCGCAATCGCATCGTCGGCGCCGACGCCGACGTCCACCGCAACGCCGTTCGCGCGCAGGAACGCGAAGCCGCGCCCGCACACGGCCGGATTCGGATCCTCGACGGCCGCGACGACGCGCGTGACGCCGGCGTCGACGATGCGGCTCACGCACGGACCGGTGCGGCCGTGATGGCAGCACGGCTCGAGCGTCGAGTACAGCGTCGCGCCGCGCGCGCGCGCGCCGGCGGCTGCGAGCGCGTGCACCTCGGCGTGCGGCTCGCCGGCGCGCTCGTGGAAGCCCTGGCCGACGACGACGCCGTCGCTCGACACCACGACGGCGCCGACGAGCGGGTTCGGGCTCGTGCGGCCGCTGCCGCGCGCCGCGTGAAAGAGCGCGCGCGCCATGAAGTGCTCGTCGATCGCCGAGCGCTCCACCGTCACCATTTCTCTTCGAACAACCCGTTGACGTACTCGTCGGCGGAGAACGGGACGAGATCGTCGATGCTCTCGCCGACGCCGACGTAGCGGATCGGCAGCTTCAGGTCGTGCGCGATGGCGACGGCGACGCCGCCTTTGGCCGTGCCATCGAGCTTGGTGAGCACGATGCCGTTGACCCCAGCGACGCTCATGAACTCGCGCGCCTGCGCGACGCCGTTCTGCCCGACCGTGGCGTCGAGGACGAGCAGCACCTCGTGCGGCGCGCCGGCGACCTCGCGCGCGGCGACGCGGCGGATCTTGTCCAGCTCGTTCATCAGGTTGACGCGCGTGTGGAGCCGTCCGGCGGTGTCGACGAGAATCGGCTCGCGGCCCTTGGCTTTGCCGGACGAAATCGCGTCGAACACGACCGCGGCCGGATCCGATCCTTCGCGCGCCCGCACCATGTCGACGCCGGCGCGGCCCGCCCAGATCTCGAGCTGCTCGACGGCGGCGGCGCGGAACGTGTCGGCGGCGCAGATGAGCGGCGACCGTCCTTCGGCCTTGAGCAGGTTTGCCAGCTTGCCGATCGTCGTCGTCTTGCCGGTTCCGTTCACGCCGACTACGAGCGTCACCTGCGGATGCGCGGCGACGGCGACCGGCGCGTCGACGGCGGCAAAGACGCTCCGAATCTCCTGCTTCACGAGATCGCGCAGGCTCGCGCCGTTGCGCGATCGGGTCTTGACGGCGGCGATGATGCGATCGGTGGCGGCCACGCCGATGTCGGCCGAGATCAGCAGCTCCTCGAGCGCCTCGATCGTGTCGACGTCGATCGGCCGGCTCCGCTTCTCCGGCGCGTCGGCGACGCGGACGATCTCGTCGAAGCGCTCGACGATCTGCTGCTTGGTGCGGGTGAGGCCTTCCTTGATCCGGCCGAGGAACCCCATTTTCACGATCTTATCCGGTCTCCGCCTCCGCCCGCTGCGGCCGCACCATCAGCGCGCCAATCGCGGTGCGCACGTCGCTGCGGCCGCTCAGGACCTCCGACATCTGCGTCGCGATCGGCAGCTCGATGCCGTGGCGCGCGCCAAGCTCGAGCGCCGCGTCGGTCGTCAGCACGCCTTCGGCGACCATCTTCATGCTCGCGAGGATCTCGGCGAGCGGGCGCCCGCGCGCGAGCTGGATGCCGACGTGTCGGTTGCGGCTCAGGCTGCCGGTGCACGTCAGCACGAGATCGCCGAGCCCGCTCAGGCCGGCGAGCGTTTCACGCCGTCCGCCGACGGCGCACGCCAGGCGCGTGAGCTCCGCGAGGCCGCGCGTGATCAGCGCCGCGAGCGCGTTGTGCCCGAGCCCGAGGCCCTCCACGACGCCCGCGGCGATCGCGATGATGTTCTTCATCGCGCCGCCGAGCTCCACGCCGATCACGTCGTCGCTGCCGTACAGGCGGAACGACGGTCCGCGGAACTCCGCCTGCACCAGGGCGATCGCGTCGGCGTTCGCGGAGGCGGCGAGCGTCGCGGTCGGCAGCTGACGCGCGACCTCGATCGCGAAGCTCGGCCCCGACAAGACGACGATCGGATGCGCGCGGTCCACTTCCCTCTCGATCACTTCCGACATCCGCAGCATCGTGCCGGCCTCGAGCCCTTTCGTTGCGCTGACGATCGTGGCGCCTGGCGCCATCGACGGCGCCGCCTGCCGGATGACGCTGCGGCAGCCGTGCGACGGGATGGCGGAGACGACCAGCTCGGCGCCGCCGAGCGCGTCGGCGAGCGAGTGGGTCACGACGACGCGATCCGGCAGCGGGATGTCGGGCAGATAGACGGCGTTCGCGCGGCGCGCGCACATGTCGGCGACGAGCGCCGCGTCGCGCGCCCAGAGGCGCACGTCGTGGCCGACGCGCGACAGATGCACCGACAGCGCGGTGCCCCAGCTGCCCGCGCCGAGAACCGCGACCGTGCGCATCACACGCGCACGCCGAGCCGGCGCTCCGTGCCGGTCCGCAGCCGGCCGACGTTCGCGCGGTGGCGAAACAGGATGATCGCCGAGGCCGCGCACGCGGCGATCACGGAAGGCGCCGAGCCGCCGAGCGCGTACGCGAGCGGCGGCAGCGCGACCGACGCGAGGACCGACCCGAGCGAGATGTACTTCGTCACCCAGACGGCAACGGTGAAGATTGCGAGCGCCGGCGGCAGCGCGAGCGGCGTGAGCATCGAGAAGACGCCGCATGCCGTGGCCACGCCCTTGCCGCCGCGGAACCGCAGCCAGATCGGATAGATGTGGCCGACGATCGCCGCGACGCCGGCGGCGGCCGGCGCGAGCGGTCCCGGCTCGATCTGTTCCGCGATCCAGACGCTGGCCGCGCCCTTGGCCATATCGAGCAGCGCGACGATGACGCCGGCCGCCGTGCCCGACGCGCGCATCACGTTCGCGGCGCCGAGGTTGCCGCTGCCGACGCGGCGCAGATCGGCGGCGCCGTACCGCCGCGCGAGGATCAGCGCGAACGGGATCGATCCGATCAGATACGCCGCCGCGATCGCAATGGCCATGTCCTCGGCCTACACGTGAACCTACGGCCGTGCCGTGAGCGTAGCACGCGCGAGCGGCGTGTACGCGGGGCCGAACGGCGAGAGGCGGCTCTGGTAGAGCGTCGCACCGTCGACGCGCGCCCGCGCGACGACGCCGCGCGGCGCCGCGTCGAGCGCGCGGCCGCGGTCCGCGGGCCGCGATTCCCGCCAGCGCGCCAGCGTCAGATGCGGATGGAACGCGCGATCCTCGAGCGGCAGGCCGAGCGACGTCACCCGCGACGCGAGCGTCTGCTGCAGCGCGATCAGCTCGGGCGCGCCCGCGTCGACGCCGATCCACAACACGCGCGGCGCGCCGCGCGGCGGAAACACGCCTGCGCCGCGGAACGCAACGTCGAACGCCGCCGCATCGATCGCCGCGCCGACCGTGTCGACCACCGCCGGCACGCGCGCGTCGTCGACGTTGCCGATGAACACCAGCGTGAGGTGCGACTGCTCCGGCTTCACCCAGCGCAGCGACGATCCGGCGCGGTCGATCGCGGCCGCCATCCGCTTCTGCTCGGCCGCCATCGCCGCTCGAACTGCGTCGGGGAGATCGGCGGCGATAAAGAGGCGCATACCGCAATTAAGAATTTGGAATTGAGAATTTGGAATTCGTTGTCACGCTGTCACAACCGCAACACGAATTCCAAATTCCAACTTCCTAATTCCTAATTGTTTTCTCCGCCCACTCCCGGGCGGCGGGCGCTTTCATCACCATCAGCCGCGTCATGTTCAGCGCCGACTGCGCCGCCTGGAACTTCACCATCTCGCGGCCGCCGATGAACTGAAACGTCCGCACGCGCGCCTCGTCGTCGGCGACCACCGCGATCGCGACGGTGCCGACCGGCTTCTGCGGCGTGCCGCCGCCCGGGCCGGCGATGCCGGTGACGCCGATGCCGATGCTGCTCCGCGCCCGCGCGCGAATCCCGTCCGCCATCGCGCGCGCCACCGGTTCGCTCACCGCGCCGTGCTCGCGAATCATCTCCTCGGGCACGCCCACGAGATCGGTCTTCGATCGATTGCTGTAGCAGACCACGCCGCGCTCGACATAGTCCGAGCTGCCGGGGACGTCGGTGAGGCGCGACGCGAGCAGGCCGCCGGTGCACGACTCGGCGATCGCGATCGTGAGCGCGCGCTCGCGCAGCAGATCGCCGACGACGGCCTCCAGGTTGCGCCCGTCGGTGCTGTACACCGAGGCGCCGAGCGCCGCCTGGAGTTCGCTGACGGCGGCATCGAGCGCGGCGTCGGCATCGCGTTGGCTCGCCGCATCGGCCGTGAGGTGCAGCTCGATCTGCCCGAGCACGGCGAGAATCGTCGTGCTGATCGGAACCGCCGCGGCTGTCCACTTGCCGTACACCGGCTGCGCCTGCGCGTCGACGTCCGATTCCGCGCGGCCCGTGATTTTCAGCACGCGGCGGAACAGCCCGCGGCCGCCGGCTTTCGGCGCGAGGCGTTCGGCCACGAGCGCCTCGAGCATCGGCTTCATCTCGCGCGGCGGGCCGGGCAGGAGCGCGAGAGCCGTCCTCCCCCGCTCGATCCACAAACCGGGCGCCGTCCCGTTCGGGTTCGGCAGCACCACGGCGCCTCGCGGCACCATCGCCTGCCGTCGATTGATGTCCGGCATCGTCATGCCGCGGCGCGCGAAGCGCTCGCGGATGCGCTCCACGATCGACTCGTCGATGTCGAGCGGCAGCGACAGCGCGCGCGCGACGGCGTCGCGAGTCACGTCGTCTTCGGTCGGGCCGAGCCCGCCCGTGATGATGATCAGATCCGCCCAGCCGAGCGCGCCCTCGACGAGCGCCGCGAGCTCGCCGACGTCGTCGCCGACGATCGCTTTCAGCCGCACGTCGCCGCCGATCGCGTTCAGCCGCTCGGTGATGTAGAGCGAGTTCGTGTCGACGCGGAACGGCGTCAGCATCTCGCTGCCGACGGCGAGAATGCAGGCCTTCACAGCGGCCTGAAGAAGCGCGCCGACGTCCAGAGGCACGCGCGCAGCGCAAGGTTCGCGTACACCGCCGCCATGCCATCGTCCGCCATCACGCCGACGCCGCCTGGCAGCGCCTCGAGGCGATTCGACGGGTACGGCTTGATGACGTCGAAGAGACGGAAGAGAAAGAACGCCAGCAGTGCGCCCGCCCAGCCGACCGGATTCAGAAAGAGCGTGATGAGCACGCCCATCACTTCGTCGATGACGACCTGACCGGGATCGATGCGTCCGAAGTGCGCTTCCGCGATGCTGCCGGCCCAGCTGCCGACGACGAACAGCGCCACGATGGCGATCGTGTGCACGACCGTACGCGCCGGAAGCACCCACCAGAGGGCGAGGCCCGCCACCGAGCCGAACGTCCCCGGCGCGATCGGCGCGTACCCGATCCCGCCAACCGTCGCCACCGCCAGCGCAAGAGCGGGGATTGGGGGTTGGGGACTGGGGATTGGTTCCGGCATGGTCCGCGGCTCGGGAGCCGCTACAGCGACGCCCGGACGACGCGCGTCCCGGCGAATCGATCGTGAAGGCCGCGATGATCGCGGCTGACGATGGCGGAGATGAAGCCGAGACCTGCGGGAACGGCGAGCAGCACCCACAGCGCCGTGCGCAGCAGCGCGCGGCCGAGATCAAGCGTGCCCGCCGACTCGGCCGGCACGACGCGGATGCCCGCCGCCATCTTGCCGAGCGTCTGGCCGCCGGCGGTGAACGTCACGAGGTAGCCGCCGTTCTGCACGAGCAGGAATCCGATCAGCGGACCCTTCGGCAGGATGCCGATGTCGGCGACGGTGAGGCCGCAGATCTGCATCGTGAAGTACACGACGGCGGCGTCGATCGCCGCGAGGATCGTCAGATCGATGATCACGGCGAGCAGACGCGCCGCGATGCCGGCATCAGCGGCGTCGACAGCGGCGGCTGCGATGTTCGTCTCGGGCGGCGGCGTGGAGACAGGATAGGCGTCCGGCTCGGCCGCGAAATCGAGCGGCGCGAGCCGCGGCGCCTCCGCGCGCACGCGCGGCACCTCCGGCGTCGACCGGCGCACGGCGAGCGGCGCCCGCGGCGGCGACGGCCTCGTGATGAGCGGCTCGTCGTCGGCGAGCGATCGACGGAAGAGCGGCAGATCGCCGCGCGCGGCTCGCGCGCGCGCGAGCGGCAGCGCCGCGTCCGCCTCCGGCGCGCCGAACACGCGATCCATTTCCGCCGGCACCTCCGTCATGCGCGGCGGCGCCGGCGCGGCCGCAGCGTCGACGAGCGACAGATCGTCGAGCGGATTCGGCGTCGGGTTGCTGCGGCGGATGGGCAGATCGTGAAGCGGCGGATCGGCGGTCAGCGAGAAATCGTACCCACAGTTGCGGCAGCGGTCGACGTCCTCGAATCCGAGGTACCCGCACTTGGGGCACTTCATGGATTGCGGCGATCTCCTGTGTCGCGGTCTGCCGGCGCGGCGCCCGGCGGCGCCGCCAGCGCGAGCAGCTGACGCTGGATGTCGGCGCGCAGGCGATCGGCCTCCTGCTTCAACGGATCGGTCGGCCGGACGGCGTCGAGCGACGACAACGCCTCGTGCAGATGGCCGCTCGCGGCGAGGCTCCTGGCGCGCGCGATCGATTCCTCGTCGCGGCGCGGCGGCGGCAGCGGCGTTTCGCGCGCGACGGGCGCGGCCGATCGCGTCGCCGGCGCATCGGCGCGCCCCGCGCTCAGCGCCACTGCGCCGAGCGCGCGCCAGTCGACGCGATTGCTCCAGGCGGCGACGCCGCCAAGCGCGAGCACGGCGATCGCCGAGGCCACAATCGCGGCGACACCGCGCGACGAGGCGCGAGGGCCGGCCGGCTCGAGCGGCGCGCGCGAGGGCTGGCTGCGGCCGCTCGACGCGGCGGCGGCCGGCGGCGCGGCCGTCTCGAGACGATTCAGTCGATCGAGCACGGCCAGCGCTTCGTCGGGCGGCGCGCCGGCGTCGATCGACGCCTGCAGCAGATGCCGCGCCTCGTCGCCGTCCCCCCGATTGAACGCGGCGATCCCTTTCTGCAGCAGCTCTTCCGATTCGCGCTGGCGCTCGGCGAGCGCGCTGCGCGCGCGTTCGATGTAGGCGCGGGCCCGCGGGTGGGTGCGATCGAGGAAGAGCGCGCGCGTCCAGACGTTGATCGCGAGCTCGTAGCGCGCGGCGAAGTAATGATCGAGGCCGACGAGGAGCAGCTGCTCGATCTTCGCGTCGCGATCCTGCGCCGGCGCGAGTTCTCTCGCGAGGGCGCCGTCGGTGCGGAGCGGATCGGACATAAGCGGTCTCGCGACCGCGGCCGATTATAGCAGCTTGGTTGGCGGAAGTACAGCGGCGCGCGATAGAATCGACCGCTTTCCATGCTCATCGAATGCATCCCCAACGTCAGCGAAGGACGCCGCGCCGACGTCGTCGACGCGATCGCCGGCGCGATACGCGGCGCGCCCGGCGTCCGGCTGCTCGACTTCTCGTCCGACGCGTCGCACAACCGATCGGTGTTCACCTTCGCCGGCGATCGCGACGGCGTCAGGCAGGCCGTGCTCGCAATCTTCGAGCGCGCCGTTCCCGCAATCGATCTGCGCACGCACCGCGGCGAGCACCCGCGCATGGGCGCCGTCGACGTCGTGCCGTTCGTCCCGATCGAAGGCGTCACGATGGCCGAGTGCGTGGCGCTCGCGAAGGACGTCGGCGGCGCGATCGCCGAGCGCTTCCGGATTCCGGTCTACCTCTACGAGGACGCGTCGACGAACCCGGCGCGCAAGAATCTGGAGGACATCCGCCGCGGCGAGTTCGAAGGCCTCGCGGCCAAGATGGCCACGCCGGGCTGGACGCCCGATTTCGGTCCGGCCGCTCCGCACGAGAGCGCCGGCGCGACGGTGGTCGGCGCGCGGATGCCGCTCATCGCCTACAACATCAATCTCGCGACCGATCGCCTCGACGTTGCGAAGAAGATCGCGGCCGGCATCCGCCAGAGCAGCGGCGGCTTCCGGTTCGTGAAGGCCGCCGGCTTCAAGCTCGACGATCGCGGGATCGTGCAGGTGTCGATGAACCTGACCAACTACGAGAAGACGCCGATCTTCCGTGTGTTCGAGGTGGTGAAGCGCGAGGCGGCGCGCTACGGCGTGCAGGTGCTCGAGAGCGAGATCGTCGGCCTCGTCCCGGCCGCGGCGCTGCACGCGGCGGCGGAGTACTACCTGCAGATCGAGGGCTTCAAGGCCGACCAGGTCCTCGAGAACAAGCTCCGCGGCTAGACGGTTTCGCTTTCCTCTTCCGCGCGGCGCGACGGCGCGATGCCGAACGCTTTCATCTTGCGGTAGAGGTTGCTGCGCTCGACGCCGAGGACTTCCGCCGTCCGCGACATGTTCCCCTGCTGCTCGGCGAGCGTGCGCAGGATCAGATCGCGCTCGAAGTTGTCGCGCGCTTCGTGCAGGGTGAGGCGCTCGCCGGTCGTCTCCGGCGCCGCCGGCGCGGTGAGCGCGCCGGGATCGAGGAAGCTCAGATCGGCCGCGGAGATCGCGTCGCCCGGCACCATGATCATCAGCCGCTCGATCACGTTGCGCAGCTCGCGGACGTTGCCGGGCCACGGGTAGCGCTGCAGCACGGTGCGCGCCGCCGACTCGAAGCGCTTCGGCCGGCGGCCGTACTCGCGCGCGAAATCGGCCATGAAGTGATCGGCGAGGAGCGGAATGTCCTCCTGCCGATCGCGCAGCGGCGGGACGAAGATCGGAATCACGTTCAGCCGGAAGTAGAGGTCCTCGCGGAAGCGGCCGGAGCGGATCTCGGCCTGCAGATCCTTGTTCGTCGCCGCCAGGACCCGCGCGTCGACCTTGATCCGCGTCGTCCCGCCGACCGGCTCCATCGTCTGCTCTTGAAGGACGCGGAGCACCTTGGCCTGCGTCTTCAGGCTCATGTCGCCGATCTCGTCGAGGAAGATCGTGCCGCCGTCGGCAACCTCGAACTTGCCGCGGCGGTCGGCGACGGCGCCGGTGAACGCGCCGCGCACGTGGCCGAAGAGCTCGCTCTCGATCAGCTCCTCGGGAATCGCGGCGCAGTTGACCTCGACGAAGGCGGCGCCGCGCCGCCGGCTGAGCGCGTGAATCGTGCGCGCCACGAGCTCCTTGCCGGTGCCGTTCTCGCCGTAGATGAGCACGCGTCCGTTGGTGGGCGCGGCCATCGCCACCTGCTCGCGCAGCTGACGCATCGCGTAGCTCTCGCCGACCATCGTCTGCGTGCGGTCCACGCGCGCGCGGAGCGCCCGGTTCTCCGCCTCGAGGTGGCGCTGGTGCAGCGCGTTGCGGATGACGAGCACCGTCTTCTCGAGCGAGAGCGGCTTCTCGACGAAGTCGAACGCGCCCATCTTGATCGCGCGGACCGCCGACTCGATGTTGCCGTGCCCGGAGATCAGCACGACCTGCGCGTCCACCTGGCGCTCGCGCAGCCGCGCGAGCGTCGCGAGCCCGTCCATGCCGGGCAGCCAGACGTCGAGGACGATGAGATCGACGGGCGCCCGCGTGAGCCGCTCGAGGCACTCCTCGCCGGTCGAGACGGCGTCGACCGTGTAGCCCTCGTCGCGCAGCACGCCGCCCAGCGCGCTGCGCACGCCGGGCTCGTCGTCGACGATGAGAATCGTCGGATTCACCGTGACACCATGACGCGTCTCAGCACGGCAGCTCGATCGTAAACCGCGTGCCGCGCGGCGTGTTGTCGCCCACGTCGATGCTGCCGCCGTGCTCCGCGATGATGCGCCGCACGATCGCGAGGCCGAGCCCGCTGCCGCGCCGCTTGGTGGAATAGTACGGCAGGAACAGCTTCTCGCGCTCCGCGGCCGGAATGCCGGGGCCGTTGTCGGCCACGATCACGCGCACGACGCTGTTCGCCAGATCGCGCTGCGTCTCGACGACGATGTCCCCGCGCCGCTCCATCGCTTCGATCGCATTATCGACGAGATTGATGACCACGCGGCGAATTTGCTCCGGATCGAGGCGCACGAGCGGCACCCCCGGGCCGAAGCGCGGCTCGATCCGGATGTCGGCGAAGATGCCGTTGTAGAGCGCGATCGTGTCGGTGACGAGCTGCGCCAGGTCGGTCGGCACCGTGCGCGGCGACGGCATCCGCGCGAACTGCGAGAACTCGTCCACGAGCCCCTTCAGCGATTCGACCTCGCCGACAATCGTCTGCGTGCACTCCTCGACGAGCGCTTTCGCCTGCGGCGGCGCGCCGGTGAAGTGGCGGCGGAGGCGCTCGGCGGAGAGTTGAATCGGCGTCAGCGGATTCTTGATCTCGTGCGCGAGGCGCCGCGCCACCTCGCGCCATGCGGCCACCTTCTGCGCGCGGATGAGCGGCGTGACGTCGTCGAGCACGAGCACGACGCCTTCGGGCGCGCCGCTCTCGCCGGCGAGCGCCGTCGCGACGGCGGCGAGATGCACCTCCTGCCCCTCGCGCGCCATCGCGATCTCGTGCGCGGTCGGCCGGGCCCGCCCGTGGCCGACGCCCGCGAGCAGGCAGGCGAGCGGCTGCAGATCCGCGCGGTCGAACACCAACGACGCCGGCTGGCCGACGATCGATCGATCGAGCCCGAGCAGCCGCGACGCGGCGCTGTTGATGGTCGTGATCGTGCCGCCGGCGTCGAGCGACACGACGCCGGTCGTGATGCGCTCGAGGATCGTCTCGATGTAGCGCCGCCGGCCTTCCACCTCGATGTGCTTGCGCTCGAGCTGAACCGTGCCGCGATCGACCTTGCGCCGGCTCGCCGCGAGCTCGCTCGCCATCGAGTTGAACGCCTCGACGAGCGACCCGAACTCGTCGTTGCTCTGCGGCTCGACGCGCTGATCGAGACGCCCCGCGCCGATCTCCTTCGCCGCCGCCGCGAGCAGCAGCACCGGCCGCGTGATCCGCTTCGCGAGGTACGATCCCATCCAGATCGCGCCGAGCAGAATCAGCAGCGTCACCATCAGGAAGAACGACAGGTAGACGCCGGTCAGCGGCCGCTTCAGCACGCGCAGCTGGTTGTAGTCCTCGAACGCCTTCGTCATCCGGCGGGAGCGCGCCGCCATCTCGCCCGTCAGATACGCCGTCGCCACGACGACGCCCGACGGCTTCCCGTCCCTGCCGCGGATGACCGCCGCCGCGTGCAGCAGGTCGCCGGACGGCCCGAGGCTCTCGATCGATCGCGTTTCCGCCGTCCCGGCCAGCGCCTGCGCGGCGAGCCGGTCCACCGCCGCGCGGCTGTGGCCCGGCGGCAGCGTCGACGCGGCGACGTCGACGACCGGCTCGAGGCTCGGCAGCGATCCCGCCGACGGCACGACGCGATAGACCCCCGCCATCTGCACGCGCTGCAGCGTGACGTCGGGCGCGAGCAGATCGCGAATCGGCGTCACGTCGGCGTTCGCGAGATCGACGGCCGCCAGCGTCCGCGCGAAGCGGTTCGCGTGATCGCTCGCCATGAGCTGCTGCTCACGGTAGTAGTCCGACGCGATCTGATTCGCCGACGACAGCACGTCGGCCATCGGCGCGTTGAACCAGCGATCGATGTTGCCGCGAATCAGCTCGCTGCCGACGATGAGCACGAGCACGGTCGGCACGAGCGTCATCCCGAGCAGCAGCGCGACGAGCTTCGAGCGGAAGCGCGCGAAGGGCAGCGCGCGCCGCCGCTCGACGACCAGTTTGACGATGTTGCGCGCGAGCACGAAGAACAGCGCCGCCAGCATCGTCAGGTCGGCCGCCGAGAGACCGTAGAGGACGAACTCGCTGAGGAAGTCGGGCGAGACGCGCGCGGTGCCGCTCGCGAGCGCGAGCAGCGCGACGAGGAGAACGATCAGGACGGCGATGCCGACGAGGATCAGCCGCGGGTTGTCGCGGAACGGCCGGCGCGGCTCAGGCCGCCGGGCCGTCTCGGCCGCGCGTCTCGGCGCGATCGACGTCACCGTCGCTGGCATCGACCCTCGTTACGGAATGAACGTGAACTTCGCCTGCCCGAACACCGCGCTGCTCCACGGCCAGAAGAACCACGCGTTGCGCGGCCGCGTGTGCGCGCGGACCCGGACCGAGTACTCGCCGTTGGTCTCGAGCGACGCCGTCGGAAGCACCGGCACGCGCTCGAAGTGCGTCAGCCAGCGGCCGACGGCCGCCTGATCCTCGGTCGGCCGCGCATCGTCTACGCGGCCGTCCACGGTGCGCGACATCTGATAGCGCCGCGTCAGGTTGTCGAAGCGCACCGTTGCGCTGATCGTCAGCGACGCCACGGTGCGATCGAAGAGGCCGCCGCCGCGCCGCACCTCGACGTCGTACGAGAAGGTCGTCGAGAGGCCGCTCTGAATCGCGTCGCGCACTTCGGGCGTGAAGGCGTCGGTCATGTCGAACGAGACGACGACCTGCCCGTCGCGGGCGATCGGCGTCACCGTGAGGTCGGGCGCCGGCTCGGCGGCGCGCACGGCCGCCCCGGTCAGCGCCACGACCAGCACGAGCGCGGCTGCCTTCATTGTTCCTTCGGGTTCAACAGATCCTTCAGCTCGTTGGCGAACTCGTTGATGTCGCGGAAATGACGATACACCGAGGCGAACCGTACGTAGGCGACTTTGTCGAGGCGCTTCAATTCCTCCATCACGAACGCGCCGACGTCCGCCGTGGCGATCTCCTTCTCCGGCCGCTCCTGGAGCGTCCCCTCGACGCGGTCCGCGATCGCTTCGAGCGCGGCGACGCTGACCGGGCGCTTCTCGCACGCTTTGAGCAGCCCCGCGATCAGCTTCTGGCGCTCGAACCGCTCGCGGGTGCCGTCTTTCTTCACGACCATGTACGGGATCTCGTCGATCCGCTCGTAGCTCGTGAACCGCTTGCCGCATCCGAGGCATTCGCGGCGGCGGCGAATCACCTCGCCCTCTTTCGACTCCCGCGAATCGACGACCTTGTCGCCGAGATGCGCGCAGTACGGACACTTCATGGCGTCAGACGGTGCGCCCCGGCTCGGCCTGCGCGGCAAGACGGCGAATGCCCTGCATGCTCATCCCTGCCTGCGCCGCGAAGACGAGCCCGAGCAGCAGCACGGGCACGACCGAAATGAGATGGAGCACGATCGCCGCGCCGACCGCCGCCGCATCCGGCGCGCCGAACAGCACCGTCGTGCCGTAGCGAAACGCGGCATGAAAGCCGCCCACCGCGCCGGGCGTCGGCACCGCGACGCCGATCGCGAGCAGCGCGATGATCGGGAACATGCCGGTGAACGGGATGTCGAGCTGAAAGGCCGTCGCGCCCGCCCACAGCCCTGCGGCAATCGTGAGCCACAGCGGAAACGACCAGAGCAGGGCGACGATGAGGCGCGCGGGACGCCGCACGACGCCGAGACCGCGCGCGAACCGTTCGACGACGCCCGCGATCCTCGCGGCGAACGACGGCACGACGCGCGCGACGCGGCGCGTGAAATGGCCGAGACGCTGCGGATCGCGCGCCAGGACGACGAGCAGCGCAAGGCCGCCGCACGCGCCCACGGCGCCCACGACGGCGACGCCGCTCAACCACTCGTACGCGACGGGATTGCTCGTCTGCAGCCCTCGTCCGAACACGAGCACGTACGACGCGAGCAGCATGAGCACGGTGATGACGTCGAGCAGGCGCTCGAGAATGATCGTGGCGAACGCTCCGGTCGCGCTCATCCGCTCGGCGTGCGCTTCATGCCGAGCCAGAAAGTATGGGCGAATGACCTCGCCCGCGCGCGCAGGCAGCACGCTGCTCGCCGCAAACCCGACCGCGGTGGCGCGAAACGCGTTGCCGAAGCGCGTCTGCCCCAGCGGCTCGAGCAGGTACTGCCAGCGGTACGCGCGAATCGCGAGGTTCACCGGCATCGTCGCGAGCGAGAGCGCGAGAAATTCCGGACGCGCGCGCACGATCTCGGCGCCGACGCGCCAGAGATCCACGTTGCGAAAAAACAGCGCGAGCAGCGCGACGGCCGCCGCGACCACGACAAGCGTACGAGTGTGGGATCGCATGCACTCTTGAGCGTCCTCTACTATAACGCCCCTACATGTTGTAGTTGTCAGGCATCTCGCACCCTTGTTAAGATTGCCGTTCGCTTCCGCCGAGGACTGTTGTTGCCGCTCGCCTCCCCCATTCTCCAGACCACGCTCGCCGAACGCCGGCCCAACCGCCAGGGAAAAGTACGCGACATCTACGAGTTCGGCGATCGCCTGCTCATCGTCGCGAGCGATCGCATCTCGGCGTTCGACTACGTGCTGGGATCGGGCATTCCCGACAAGGGCAAAATCCTCACGCAGATTTCGGCGTTCTGGTTCGAGCGCACCGCCTCGATCGTCGCCAATCACCTGCTCTCGACCGATGCGGCGTCGTTTCCGGGCGAGGCGCGCCGCGCGGCGGAGATGCTCAGCGGGCGCTCGATGCTCGTGCGCCGCACCGAGCCGCTGCCGATCGAGTGCGTCGCGCGCGGCTATCTGTCGGGCTCGGGCTGGAAGGATTACGTCTCGACCGGCGAGGTCTGCGGCGTGAGGCTGCCGGCGGGGCTGCGCGAATCGGATCGGCTGCCGCAGCCCGTCTTCACGCCGGCGACGAAAGCCGAGAGCGGCCACGACATCAACATCACCGAGAAGCAGGCGGCCGATCTCGTCGGCCGGCGCGTGCTCGATCGCGTCCGCGATCTCACGCTGCGGCTCTACGCCGCCGGCGCGGCGCACGCGGAATCGGCCGGCATCATCGTCGCCGACACGAAGTTCGAGTTCGGCCTGCTGCCGCTCGACGAAGACGATCCGCGGCCGGTCGAAGAGCGCATCATCCTGATCGACGAAGTGCTCACGCCGGACTCGTCGCGCTTCTGGCCGCGCGACGGCTACGCGCCCGGCGGTCCGCAGCCGAGCTTCGACAAGCAGTTCGTGCGCGACTACCTCGAACGCATCAAGTGGAACAAGCAGCCGCCGGTGCCGTCGCTGCCCGACGACGTCGTGCAGAAGACGCGCGCGAAATACATCGAGGCGTTCCACCGCCTCACCGGCCGGGAGCTCGCATGATCTCGGATCGCCTCGAGCGGCTCGTCGAGGAGATGGTCGACAAGGGGGTGCTGTTCGACGACGCGGTCAAGGAGTTCGAGAAGCGCTTCATTGCGCGCGTGCTGGGAAAGGTCGAAGGGAATCTGACGCGGACGGCCGACACGCTCGGCATTCATCGGAACACGCTGACGCGCAAGATGGGGCAGTACAAGATCAAGCGACGGTCCTGATGGGCGGGCTTCGCCGGAAGGCCGGGCGGGCCGGGCGAGCCTGGCAGGTGGAATCGCAACGGTTCCGGCCAACCCGACCTGCCCGCCCTGCCCGCCCTGCCCGGCCTGCCCGACCATTAGCAGTCCCGCATTGACAGTGCCAATCGCCCGCATATAATTAGCAGTCGCGCCTTCCGAGTGCTAAGCCACAGGGAGGGCGGACCATTCTTTCAACAACGGAGTAGAACGCATGAACGTCAGACCGCTGCACGACCGCATCATTGTTCAGCGCATCGAGGAAGGCGAGCAGAAAATCGGCGGGATCATCATTCCCGACACGGCGAAAGAGAAGCCGCAGCAGGGCAAGGTGATCGCCGCCGGCAACGGCAAGTCGAAGGACGACGGCAAGCGCGTGCCGCTCGACGTGAAGGCCGGCGACCTGATTCTCTTCGGCAAGTACTCGGGCCAGGAGATCAAGCTCGAGGGCGAAGAGTACCTGATCATGCGCGAAGACGAAGTGCTCGCCGTCATCGAGAACGGCGCGAGCGCCGGCGACACGAAGAAGAAGAAGTAGGGGGAGAGAACAGAATGGCAAAACAGATTGTGTACGGCGAGCAGTCGCGGCAGGCGGTGCTGCGCGGCGTCAACCAGCTGGCGGACGCCGTCAAGGTGACGCTCGGGCCGAAGGGTCGCAACGTCGTTCTCGACAAGAAATTCGGCTCGCCGACGATCACCAAGGACGGCGTGACGGTCGCGAAGGAAATCGATCTGAAGGACCCGCTCGAGAACATGGGCGCGCAGATGGTGCGCGAGGTCGCGAGCAAGACGTCCGACACGGCGGGCGACGGCACGACGACGGCCACCGTGCTCGCGCAGGCGATCTACCGCGAGGGCGCCAAGAACGTCGTCGCCGGCGCCAACCCGATGGACATCAAGCGCGGCATCGAGAAGGCGGTCGAAGCGATCACCGGCGAGCTGAAGAAGATGTCGAAGCCGGTGAGCGGCAACATGGTCGCGCAGGTCGGCACCATCTCGGCGAACAACGACGAGACGATCGGCAAGATCATCGCCGACGCGATGGACAAGGTCGGCAAG
>Ga0075425_100000087_pt1 | contig 78894 bp, 66 predicted proteins | sample SoiMethybrSBSTD4_FD_75300 | JGI IMG/M metagenome (GOLD analysis project Ga0075425, IMG submission 75300) | Bulk soil microbial communities from a Populus tree surrounding site in Tennessee, USA - Soil MetaG P. TD hybrid SBSTD4 | ecosystem: Environmental > Terrestrial > Soil > Tree plantation...
GTTGATCGCGCCGAGCTCGTCGCTCATGCCGAACTCGGTGACCATCGCGCGCGCGATGTCGGTGGCGCGCTGCAGATCGTTCTGCGCGCCGGTCGAGATCTCGCCGAGCGCGATCTCCTCGGCCGTCCGCCCGCCGAGCAGCACCGCGAGCTGGCTGTGCAGGTCGCCGCGCGTCATCAGATAGCGATCCTCGAGCGGCAGCTGCATCGTGTAGCCGAGCGCGCCGAAGCCGCGCTGCACGATCGAGATCTTGTGCACCGGATCCAGACCCGGCAGGACGCTGGCGACGATCGCGTGCCCCGACTCGTGGTACGCGACGATCTCCCGCTCCTTCGTGCTCATCACGCGCTTCTTCTCGAGCCCCGCGATCAGCCGATCGATGGCGCTCTCGAAGTCTTTCATCGTGACGGCCGTCTTGTCGTTCCGCGCCGCGAGGAGCGCCGCCTCGTTGACGAGGTTCGCGAGATCCGCGCCGGCGAACCCCGCGGTGCGCGCCGCCACGACCTTCAGGTCGACGTCGATCGCGATCTTCACGCCCTTCGTGTGGATGCGGAGGATCTCCTCGCGCCCCTTGATGTCCGGCTTGTCGACGAGCACCTGCCGATCGAAGCGCCCCGGCCGCAGGAGCGCCGGGTCGAGCACCTCCGGCCGGTTCGTCGCGCCCATGATGATGACGCCCTTGCGCGAGTCGAAGCCGTCCATCTCCGCGAGCAGCTGATTCAGCGTCTGCTCGCGCTCCTCGTGGCTGCCGAGCGGGCTCTGCACGCGCACCTTCCCGAGCGCGTCGAGCTCGTCGATGAAGACGATGCACGGCGCCTTGGCTTCGGCCTGCTGGAAGAGATCGCGGATGCGCGCCGCGCCGACGCCGACGAACATCTCGACGAACTCCGATCCGCTCAGGCTGAAGAACGGCACGTGCGCCTCGCCGGCGACGGCGCGCGCGAGCAGCGTCTTGCCGGTGCCCGGCGGCCCCACGAGCAGCACGCCCTTCGGGATGCGCCCCCCGAGGTTGGTGTACTTCTTCGGCGTCTTCAGGAACTCGACGATCTCCTTCAGCTCCTCCTTCGCCTCGTCCACGCCGGCGACGTCCGAGAAGCGCACCTTCACCTCGTCGTCGGCGTAGATCTTCGCGCGGCTGCGCGCGAAGGACATCACGCCCCCCTCGGCGCCCGACATCCTTCGAAAGAAGAATCCCCAGATGCCGATGAGGAAGACGAGCGGGATGATCCAGCCGAGCAGATCGGGCAGCCAGTGGTTGACGATCTCGCCCGTGTACTTCACGCCTTTCGCGTCGAGCTCCTCGGTGAGCTTCGGATCCTCGACGCGCGTGGTCGAGAACTGCTTCGTCGGCTTGCCGTTGCTGTCGGCGGGGATATCCTGCTTCGCCGTGCCGTGAATGACCTGATCGCCGATCGACAGCTCGGCGACCTGGCCGTTCCTGAGCAGCGATTTGAACTCGGAGTAGGGGAGCGTGCGCCCGGTCGGCGTCAGGTAATACATCTGCGCGACGCCGAGCAGGATCAGGAAGGCGAGGCCGTACCAGAGCGGCGACGACTGGCGCGCGGTCAGCTGGCGCTGGCCGCGGCGATCGCCGCCGCGCGGATTGAACCGTGGAGTGGGTCGCTGCGCTGGCATGGCCTAGGCTCTGACGGCCTCCCGTTTCTCGAATCGCAGGCCATCCGATCCGGCGTCGACCGTGACCGTATCGCCCTCTCCGAAGTCGCCCTCGAGCACGCGCAGCGCCAGCGGATCGAGCACCCGCCGCTGGATCGTCCGCTTGAGCGGCCGCGCGCCGTACGCCGGATCGTAGCCTTCGCGCACGAGCTGATCCTTCGCGGCGTCGGTGAGCACGACGTGGATCTTCCGCTCCTCGAGACGACGCATCAGGCCGCCGATCTGGATGTCGATGATCTGCTTCATGTGCTCGCGTCCCAGCGAGTGGAAGAAGATGATCTCGTCGATCCGGTTCAGGAACTCCGGCCGGAAGTGCTCGCGGAGCGCGTCCATGATCTGCCGCCGCGTCCCTTCGTCAATCGTACCGCCTTCGGTCATCGTGCGCTCGGTGATGAACGCACTGCCGAGGTTCGACGTCATGATCACCACCGTGTTCTTGAAGTCGACCGTTCGTCCTTTCCCATCCGTCAGCCGCCCATCGTCGAGCAGCTGCAGGAGCACATTCAGTACCTCGGCGTGCGCCTTCTCGATCTCGTCGAAGAGCACGACCGCGTACGGGCGCCGGCGCACCGCTTCAGTCAGCTGTCCGGCTTCCTCGTAGCCGACATAGCCGGGCGGCGCGCCGATCATGCGGGACACCGTGTGCTTCTCCTGGTACTCCGACATGTCGATGCGCACCATCGCCTGCTCGTCGTCGAACAGGAACTCGGCCAGCGCACGCGCGAGCTCGGTCTTCCCGACGCCGGTCGGGCCGAGGAAGAGGAAGCTGCCGAGCGGACGATTCGGATCCTGCAGCCCGGCCCGCGCGCGGCGGATCGCGTTGGCGACGGCGACAATCGCCTCGTCCTGCCCGATCACGCGCTTGTGCAGCCGTTCCTCCATGTGGATCAGCTTCTGGATCTCGCCCTCCATCAGCCGGCTCACCGGGATGTGCGTCCACTTGCTCACGACCTCGGCAATGTCTTCCTCGTCCACTTCCTCCTTGAGCATCCGCTGGCCCTTCTGCAGCTCGGCGAGCTTCGTCTCCTGATCGCGGACCTCCTGCTCGAGCTTCGGCACGCGGCCGTACTGCAGCTCGCTCGCCTTCTGATAGTCGCCCTCGCGCTGCGCGCGCTCGATTTGGGTCCGCAACGCGTCCTGTTCCTCTTTCACCGTCCGGATCGACTGGATCGCCGCCTTTTCCTGCTGCCAGTGGGCCGCGAGCCGCCCGCGCTCTTCCTTCAGATCGGCGAGCTCCTTGTCGAGGCGCTCGAGGCGCTCGCGCGACGCCTTGTCGGTCTCCTTGCGCAGCGCCTCGCGCTCGATCTCGAGCTGCATGATCCGGCGCTCGAGCTCGTCGAGCTCCGCCGGCATCGAGTCGATCTCCATCCGCAGCCGCGCCGCCGCCTCGTCGACCAGGTCGATGGCCTTGTCGGGCAGGAAGCGATCGGCGATGTAGCGGTGCGAGAGCACCGCGGCGGCGACGAGCGCCGCGTCCTTGATGCGCACGCCGTGATGGATCTCGTAGCGTTCGCGCAGGCCGCGGAGGATGCTGATCGTGTCCTCGACGGTCGGCTCGTCGACGAGCACCTGCTGGAAGCGGCGCTCGAGCGCGGCGTCCTTCTCGATGTACTTCCGGTATTCGTCGAGCGTCGTCGCGCCCACCGTGTGCAGCTCGCCGCGGGCGAGCATCGGCTTCAGCATGTTGGACGCGTCCATCGAGCCCTCGGATGCGCCCGCGCCGACCACCGTGTGGAGCTCGTCGATGAACAGGATCACCTGGCCCTGCGCGTCGGTGATCTCCTTCAGCACCGCCTTCAGCCGCTCCTCGAACTCGCCGCGGTACTTCGCGCCGGCGACGAGCGCGCCCATGTCCAGCGCGACGATGCGCTTGTTCTTCAGCCCTTCGGGGACGTCGCCGCGGATGATCCGCCCGGCGAGCCCTTCGACGATCGCCGTCTTGCCGACGCCGGGCTCGCCGATGAGGACCGGGTTGTTCTTCGTGCGGCGCGACAGCACCTGGATGACGCGGCGAATCTCCTCGTCGCGGCCGATCACCGGATCGAGCTTGCCCTTGCGCGCGAGATCGGTGAGGTCGCGGCCGTAGCGCTCGAGCGCCTGGTAGGTACTCTCGGGGTTTTCGCTCGTGACGCGCTGCGACCCGCGCACGCCCGTGAGCGCCTGCAGAATCGTGTCGCGCGTGACGCGGTTCTGCTTCAGGAGCTGCGCCGACGGCGAGCGCCCCGCTTCGTCGGCAATCGCGATGAAGAGATGCTCGGTGCTGACGAACTCGTCCTTCAGCCGATCGGCCTCGGCCTGCGCCTGGTCGGTGACGGTCTTCAACCGCGGCGACATGCCGGGCTGCGATCCGCCGTACGCCTGCGGGAGCCGGGTCAGGAGCTCGCGCGCGCCGCGCGCCAGCGCCGAGGGATCGACGGTCATCTTGCGCAGCAGCTCGGGCACGATCCCCTCGCGCTGCTCGACCAGCGCGGCGAGGAGATGCTCCGGCTCGAGCTGCGGGTTGTTGGCCTGCTGCGCGAGCTCAATCGCGGAGGCGACCGCCTCGCGCGCTTTTTCGGTGTACTTGTTGATGTTCATATGTGCGTGTTGCGTCCCTACGCGGCGGAGTTCTTCGCGCCCTTCTCCAGCTTCTGCAACTCCTCGTAATGCCGCCGCTGCTCCGGCGTCAGGTCGCGCGGCAGCTGCACATCGACGGTCGCATACAGATCGCCGGGCTCGTTCGCCTTGCCGGTGGCCGGCATGCCGTGGCCCTTCAGGCGGAACACCTGCGCGTTCTGCGTCGTCGGCGGAATCTTCAGGCGCAGCGACTTGCCGCCGAGCGTGGCCACGTCCGCTTCGCCGCCGAGGACTGCCGTCGTCAGCGGAATCGGCACGCGCGTGTAGAGATCGCGGCCCTTGCGCTCGAACTGTGCATGCGGCGTCGTCCGGATGCGCAGGTAGAGATCGCCGGCGCCGGCGCCGCCCGATCCCTGTTCGCCTTCGCCCGAGACGCGGACGCGCGCGCCCTCGCCGACGCCGGCGGGAATCCGCACGTCGACGGTGCGCGTCTGGCCGTCGTGCTGGATCGCGAACCGCCGCGTCGTGCCGTGATAGACGTCCTCGAGCGGGAGCTCGATCTCCTGCTCGACGTCGCGTCCGGCGCGCGAGCGCGGCGCGCGTGCGCGTCCGCTGCGGCCGCGCGGCTCGCCGCCGCCGCCGCCGAAAAAGGTCTGGAAGAAATCCGAGAACGGGTTCTCGCCCCCGAACATCTCGTTGATGTCGTCCTGCGTCATCGTGCGGTAGCCGCCCTGGCCGCCGCCGGCCTTGGCGTTCCAGCCGGCGAACTGGCTCGGATCGAACCCGCCGCCGCGCCCGGCGCCCGCCTGCTCGTAGGCGCGCCAGTTCGCGCCGAGCTCGTCGTACTTCTTGCGCTTCGCCGGATCGCCGAGCACCTCGTACGCTTCGTTGAACTCCTTGAAGCGCGCCTCCGCGGCCTTGTCGCCCGGGTTCACGTCCGGGTGATGTTTCCGGGCGAGCTTCCGGAACGCCTGCTTGATTTCCTTTTCGCTCGCGGTCTTCGGCACGCCGAGCGTGGAGTAATAGTCTTTGAAATCCATACGATCGCGTTCAGCGTTCAGAGTTCAGCGTTCAGAGTTCCCGTTCGGGTTCTCGTTCGGGTTCGGTTCGGGTTCTGGTTCTGGTTCTGGTTCTCGTTCTGATTCTCGTTCTCGTTCGCGTTCGCGTTCGCGTTCGGGTTCGCGTTCGCGTTCGAGGTTCTCGTTCCTCGTTGACCAGAACGAGAACCCGAACCCGAACCGGAACAAGAACCCTGAACTCTGAACGCTGAACTCTGAACGCGTCGGCTCACTCGATCCCCACGATCCGCGTCAATGCGTCGAGTTCCTGTAAGAGCCGACGGCGCGCATCGCGCGGCGACAGTCCGTCCTCGCGCATGAGCGGGCGCAGCCGCTGCACCACCTCGGCGATCTCGAGCAGCCGCTGCACGCCCGCCAGGTTGATCCCGCCGTCGTCCACCATCCGCTTGATGAGCTTGAGCCGTTCCAGCTCGTCGCGCGAGTAGAGGCGCATGCTGCCGATCGTCCGCGACGGCTGCACCAGGCCGAGCCGCTCGTACTTCCGCAGCGTCTGCGGATGCATGCCGAGCATCCGCGCGGCGACGCTGATGAAGAAAAGATCGTGATCCACGGCCATACCGCCCGCTCGCAAACCTTGCGCCGATCGAAGTATAGGCATTGATACGAGTCGTGTCAACATCTGGATCGGGTAATTGGGTGATCGGGTCATGGGTAATTGCAATTGCCAAATTGCCAATCCAATTACCCGATTCCCAATTACCCGATTACCCGATGCCGGTATTCTGAAGAGGAGTTGATCCAGGGATCCGACCTCCTCACCATCGCGCTGCTCGTCGCGCTGGAAGGACTGCTGAGCGCCGACAACGCGATGGTCCTGGCCGTTCTCGTGCTCGGCCTGCCCAAACGCCAGCAGCGCAAAGCCCTTCGCTACGGCATCGTCGGCGCCTTCGTCTTCCGCGGCGCGGCGACGCTGCTGGCCGTGTACCTCATCAGGCTCGGCTGGGTGAAGCTGCTCGGCGCCGGCTACCTGATGTATCTCGTCTACCGCCACTTCGGCGGCGCGCAGACGGCGGAGGAACGCCGTACGACGCCGCCGGCGCAGCCGTGGCTCGGGCTGACGGCATTCTGGGCGACGGTCGTGAAGGTGGAGCTCACCGACATCGTGTTCGCCATCGATTCGATCCTGGTCGCCGTCGCGATGTCGCCGAAGACCTGGGTGATCCTCACCGGCGGCATCCTCGGCATCATCATGATGCGGCTGGTGATCGGGCAGCTCCTCGCGCTCGTCGAGCGGTACCCGGCGCTCGTGGACGGCGCCTTCGTCATCATCGCCTGGGTCGGCGTCAAGCTCCTGGTCGAATATCTGCATACCGAGGGGTACATCGCCCTCGAGATCCCCAAGTGGCTCTCGCTCGGCCTCATCGTGGTGATCTTCGCGATCGCGCTCGGCTACTCGATGATCACGGAAGAAAAAGGAGAGCGCTCCTGAACCTGTTCCGGCCGCGGCGATGGTCCGAGTGGATCGCGCTCGCGCTGCTGCTCGGGCTGATCACTGCAACCGGTGTCTCGGCGGTGTGGCTGTCGCGGTACGCCGTCGCCGTCCACCGGCTGACGCGCGGCATCGGGGACACGATGTTCTACGGCGCCGACGGCCAGCCCTGGTTCCGCCTCGACGAGCAGCGGCACGACATGTCGCTCGACGACATCTCGGTCGATCTGCAGCACGCGGTCGTCGCCGTCGAGGATCGGCGGTTCTACCGGCATCCGGGCATCGATCCAATCGGCGTCGCGCGCGCGGTCGTGCGCGACGTGCGGCAGGGCGGCCGCGTCGAGGGCGGCAGCACGCTCACGCAGCAGCTCGCGCGGACGCTCTTTCTCTCGAACGTGCGGAGCTACGGCCGCAAGCTGAAAGAGGCGGGGCTCGCGCTGCTGATCGAGGCGCAGCTCACCAAGCGGCAGATCCTCGAGTTCTATCTGAACCGCGTGTACCTCAGCGCGGGCGTGTACGGCGTCGAGACGATGTCGGAGCATCTGTTCCGCAAGCCGGCGCGCGAGGTGACGCTGCCGGAAGCGGCGTTCGTCGCCGGCCTGATTCGCGCGCCGTCGGCGCTCTCGCCGTGGACCAACTACGACGGCGCGCTCGAGCGCAGCCACGTCGTCCTCGCGCAGATGCGCGACCAGGGGCTGATCACGCGCGCGCAGGAGGACGCCGCGCGCCGCGTGCGGCCGCGCATCCAGCCGTTCCGCCAGCCGAACGACGCGCGCGCCGGCTGGGCGAAGGAATTCCTGCGGCAGCAATTCCGCAACGAATTCGGCGGCGACAATCCGCCCGACTGGCAGGTGCACACGGCGTTTCTGCCGCCGGTCCAGGACGCCGCGGAGCAGGCGGTGGCCGCCGGCCTCGCGCGGCTGCGGCGCCCGGGGCTCGAGGCGGCGCTCGTCGCCATCGATCCCTTCACCGGCGACGTCCTCGCGATGGTCGGCGGCGCCGACTACGCGCACAGCACGTTCAACCGCGCGGCGCGCAGCCGCCGGCAGCCCGGCTCCTCGTTCAAGCCGTTCGTCTACGCCGCCGCGCTCGAGCACGGGTACTCGCCCGTGTCGGTGCTCGACAACCTGCGCCACGTGCGCGCGCCCGACGATCCGGAGTGGACGCCGCGCACCGTTGAAGGCGATCAGCCCGACGCGCTCACGCTGCGGGCGGCGCTCGTCGAATCGAACAACCCGGCGGCGGCGGATCTGCAGCAGCGCGTCGGCACGCGCAACGTGCTGCGTCTGGCGGGCGACGCCGGCCTGAGCGGTCTGCCCGACGTGCCCTCGCTCGCGCTCGGCACGGGCGTGGTGTCGCCGCTCGATCTCACCGCCGCCTACACCGTCTTTCCCGGCGAGGGCCAGGTCGCGCGGCCGCGCGGCATCATCAGCGTGTTCGATTCCGGCGGGCGGCAGGTGCTCGATCGGCCGGTCGAGCGCGAGGAAATCATTAGCCCGGCCGTGGCGTTTCAGATGACGAGCATGCTGCGCGACGTCATCGAGCGCGGCACCGGCGCGCCGGCGCGCGCGCTCGGCGTGCGCGGGCCGGTCGCCGGCAAAACCGGCACGACCGACGAGTATCACGACGCGTGGTTCGTCGGGTATTCGACCTCCGTTGTCGCCGGCGTCTGGGTCGGCTTCGATCAACCGGCGCCGATTGGCCGCGATGCGTACGGCGCCCGCGTCGCGCTGCCGATCTGGGCCGACTTCATGAAGCGCACGGCACGTCAATTGCCTGCGCGGGAGTTCACGGTGCCGCCCGACATGCGCACCGAAGAACTCTGCAACGTGTCGTACTTGCAACCGGTGGAGGGCTGCCCGACCTACACTGAGTACTTCAAATCGGGCGACCAGGTCCCGTCTCAGCTCTGTCCGATCCACCGCGGCACGATCAAGCAGCGGGCGGCGCGCGCGATCGACGGCTTCTTCCGCGGCCTTGGCAGCCGAATCGCCGGGATCTTCCGCCGACGTTGATGACACCCGACCGCCTCCACATCCTCATCGTCGACGACGACACCGACTATTCGCGGATGGTGGCGGAATTCGTGCGCGCGAGCGGCGCGTGGCCCGACGCCGACATCCGCACGGCGGCCACCTACGAGCAGGGCCTCGACGCCGTCGTGACGGGCCCCGTCGACATGGCGGTCGTCGACTATCGCCTCGGCGCGCGCGACGGCGTGAGCCTGCTGCGCGAAATCCGGCAGCGCGGCATCGACACGCCGGTCATCATGCTCACCGGCTACGGGGCCGAGGACATCGCGGTCGACGCGATGAAAGCGGGCGCGGCGGACTACCTCGCGAAGACCAACCTCACGATCGAGGCGCTCGAGCGCGCCATCCGCCACGCGCTCGCGATCAGCGCCGGCGAGCGGCAGCGCCGCCACGCCGAGGCGGCGCTGCGCGCGAGCGAGGAGCGCTTCCGCGCGCTCGTCGAGAACAGCTCCGACGCGCTGCTGCTGCTCGACGCCGAGGGCCGCGTCACCTACATGACCGCGTCCTCGTCGCGCCAGTTCGGGTGGACGCCGGATCAGATGGTCGGCCGATCGATCTTCGATTTCGTGCACCCCGACGACACCGATACCGTCACCGCGCGCATGAGCGACGCGCTCAGGCATCCGGGCCGCCGCGTCGTGCAGGAGGTACGCTTCCGCCACGCCGACGGTTCGTGGCGCACGATGGAAGCCATCGGCGTCAACCGGCTCGACGATCCGTCGGTCGGCGCGATCGTCGTCAACGCGCGCGACATGACCGACCGCCGCAAGCTCGAAGAGCAGCTGCGCATGTCGCAGAAGATGGAGGCCGTCGGCCAGCTGGCGGGTGGCGTCGCGCACGACTTCAACAACCTGCTCACGGCGATCCTCGGCTACTGCAACCTGATGCTCGACGACATGCCGCCGGACGATCCCCGGCGCGCGGACCTCGACGAGATCCGCGCCGCCGGCGAGCGCGCCGCCGCGCTCACGCGCCAGCTGCTCGCCTTCAGCCGCCGGCAGATGCTGCAGCCGCAGAGCGTCCACCTGAACGCGATCGTGCAGCAGATGGAGAAGCTCCTGCGCCGCCTGATCAGCGAGGACGTCGAGCTCTCGACCAAGCTGGCGGCCGATCTGCTGACGGTGCGCGTCGATCCGGCGGCGATCGAGCAGATCCTCGTGAACCTCGCCGTGAACGCGCGCGACGCGATGCCGCTCGGCGGCCGCCTGACGATCGAGACGGCCAACGTCGAGCTCGACGAGACCTACGCCGTCATGCACGTGACGATGCCGCCGGGACGGTACGTGATGCTCGCGGTCGGCGACACCGGCGAGGGGATGGACTCCGCCACGCGCGCGCGCGTCTTCGAGCCGTTCTTCACGACGAAGGAGCAGGGCAAGGGGAGCGGCCTCGGGCTCGCCACGGTTTACGGCATGGTGAAGCAGAGCGGCGGCTTCATCTGGGTGTACAGCGAGCCGGGACACGGCACGATGTTCAAGGTGTACTTTCCGCCGGCCGAGCAGCGCGCCGCGGCGTCGGCGTCGGAGCATCCGGGGCGCCGCACGAGCGACGGCAAGCAGGGGTGGGAGACGGTGCTGCTCGTCGAGGACGAGGCGGCCGTGCGCGCGCTGGCGCGCGAGGTGCTGCGGCGCCACGGCTACGTCGTGCTCGAGGCGCGCCACGGCGTCGACGCGCTGCGCGTCGCCGAGCGCCACAACGACGAGATCCACCTCATGATCACCGACGTCGTGATGCCGCACATGAGCGGACGCGATCTGGCGGAGCGGCTCGCGCGCGTGCGGCCGAAAATGAAGGTGCTCTTCATGTCGGGCTACACGGATCACGCGCTGATGCATCGCGAGCTGACACCGGGGAGCGCGTTCCTGCAGAAGCCGTTCACGCCGGAGGGTTTTGCCCGCAAAGTGCGCAGCGTGCTCGACGCGGAGCCGGTCACCGGCTGAGGTTTCCCGGCACCGTTCGTGCACGAGATGGATCGAACCGATGTCCGATCGCTCGGCGCCTGTCGCTAACCCGCGCGAGATCGCGTCGCCGTACCACCGGCGACTCCCGATTGGTGCCGAAGCGGTGGATCGCGGCCGGTCGCATTTCCGCGTCTGGGCGCCGCGCGCGCGGCGCGTCGCCGTCGCGCACGCCGACGGCCGGCTGACGCCGCTCGAGCCCGAATCGGGCGGCTATTTCAGCGGCGCGGCCGAGGCGCGCATCGGCGACCGGTACCGCTTCAAGCTCGACGACGACGATCGGCTGTATCCGGACCCGGCGTCGCGCTTTCAGCCGGAAGGGCCGCACGGCCCGTCGGAGATCGTCGACCCGCACACGTTTCGCTGGACCGACCAGGCGTGGACCGGCGCGACGCTGCCGGGCCAGGTCGCCTACGAGATGCACGTCGGCACCTTCACGCGCGCCGGCACGTTCGCGGCCGCCGCCGACGAGCTGCGCGAGCTCGCGCGCATCGGCATCACGCTCATCGAGGTGATGCCGGTCGCGGAGTTCGAGGGACGCTTCGGCTGGGGCTACGACGGCGTCGGTCTGTTCGCGCCGACGCGCCTCTACGGCGCGCCCGACGACTTCCGGCGCTTCGTCGACGCGGCGCACGCCTGCGGAGTCGCCGTGATCCTCGACGTCGTCTACAACCATCTCGGGCCGGTGGGCAATTACCTGCGCGCGTTCTCGGCGGCCTACTTCACCGATCGCTACGAGAACGAGTGGGGCGACGCGATCAACTTCGACGGCCCCGACGCCGCGCCGGTGCGCGAGTTCTTCCTCGCGAACGCGGAGTACTGGATCGCCGAGTTCCATCTCGACGGCCTGCGGCTGGACGCGACGCAGCAGATCTTCGATCGCTCGCCGTCGAACATCATGGCGGAGATCGGCGTGCGCGCGCGCGCGGCCGCCGGCGATCGATCGATCCTCATGATTGCGGAGAACGAGCCGCAGGACACGCGCCTCGTGCGGCCGCTCGACGAAGGCGGCTACGGGCTCGACGCCCTGTGGAACGACGATTTCCACCACAGCGCGATGGTCGCGCTCACGGGCCGCAGCGAGGCGTACTACAGCGACACGCGCGGCGAGCCGCAGGAGCTGATCTCGGCGGCGAAGTACGGCTATCTGTTCCAGGGGCAGCACTACGACTGGCAGCGGCAGCCGCGCGGCTCGCCGACGTGGGCGCTGCCGCCCGCGGCGTTCGTCACGTTTCTCCAGAATCACGACCAGGTGGCGAACTCCGCGCGCGGGCTGCGCGGCGATCGGATCGCGAGCCCGGCGCGGTGGCGCGCGATGACGGCGCTCCTCCTCCTGATGCCCGCGACGCCGATGCTGTTCCAGGGGCAGGAATTCGCGACGTCGGCGCCGTTTCTCTACTTCGCCGACTTCGATCGCGATCTCGCCGACGCCGTGCGGCGCGGGCGCGCGGAGTTCCTGCAGCAGTTTCCGAGCATCGCGGATCTCGAGGAGCGCGGCGGCGTGATCGCGGATCCGGGCGACGTGGCGACGTTCGAGCGCTGCCGCCTCGACTTCGCCGAGCGGCAGACGCACGCGCCCGCGTACGCGCTGCACGCCGATCTGCTGCGGCTGCGGCGCGAGGAGCTCGCGTTCTCGTCGCAGCGGCCGGGCGGAGTGGACGGCGCCGTGTTGTCGCCGTCGGCGTTCGCGCTCCGCTTTTTCACACCCGATCACCGGGACGATCGCCTCCTCATCGTGAACCTCGGCGCCGATCTCACGCGCGGATCGTTCGCCGAGCCGCTCGTCGCGCCGCCGGCGGGAACAGACTGGGCGCTCCGCTGGTCCAGCGAGGATCCGGCGTACGGCGGCAACGGCACGCCGGCGACGTGGCCGGACGGCTGCTGGGCCATCCCGGCCGAATCGGCGCTCGTCCTCAGCCCGGGCCCGAAGCGCCCGCGCAATCCGCTGCCGCTCGTGCGCCGGCGCACCGCCTGACACACAGCAACGTCATGATTGAACCCGTTCGCCGCATCTCGTGGCCGCCCGCCGATCCGAGCGACGCCGAAGCGCTCGTCACGCGCGAGTGGCTCGTCACCAACGGCCTCGGCGGCTACGCGTCGGGCACCGTGTCCGGCGTCATCACCCGCCGCTATCACGGCGTCCTGATCTCGGCGCTGCCCGCGCCGCTCGGCCGCATCGTCATGCTCAGCACCGTCGCCGAGCAGTTGAAGCTCGCGAGCGGGAGGGAGGCGGAGATCGGCGGCCGCGAGCGCTCGGGCGACGCGCCCGACGCGCACGGCACGGGCTACCTCACCGAGTTCCGCCTCGAGGCGGGGCTGCCCGTGTGGCGCTACGACGTCGAGGGCGTCGTGATCGACAAGCGGGTCTTCCTGCCGCACATGCAGAACACCGTGCACGTCGTCTACGAGCTCGTCTCGGGCGCCGAGCGCGTGGAGCTCGCGCTGCGGCCGTCGGTGAACTTCCGCCCGCAGGAGTCGCCGGTGAGCGAGCGGCTCGCGCCCAACTACGAGTTCCGCGCGATCCGCGATCACTACGAGATCTGCCTGCCGAACACGCCGTTGCCGCCGCTGCGCTTCAAGCTGTGGGCGTCGAACGTCACGTTCATCCTGAAGGGCCGCCGGATCGACAACGTGCTGTACCCGGTGGAGGAGAGTCGCGGCTATCAGGCGCGCGGCGATCTGTGGAGCCCCGGCTACTTCCGCTTCGCGCTGTCGGCGTCGGAGCCGGCCACGCTCGTCGCCTCCACCGAAACGGTCGAGACGATGAACGTGATGGGCCCCGAGCGCGCGCTGAAGGCCGAGCGCAACCGGCGGCGGCGGCTCGTCACGCACGCCGGGCCGGAGGCGCGCCAGGGCGTGCCGGCGGAGCTCGTCCTCGCCGCCGATCAATTCATCATCACGCCCGCCGGCCGCAGCGACGAGACGGCGCGCGCGCACGCGTACGGCGACGAAGTGCGGACCGTGATCGCCGGCTACCACTGGTTCACCGACTGGGGCCGCGACACGATGATCAGCCTCGAGGGGCTGACGCTCGTCACGGGACGCGAGGTCGAAGCGGGGTACATCCTCCGGACGTTTGCGCACTACGTGCGCGACGGCCTGATCCCGAACATGTTCCCCGAGCGCGAGACCCAGGGGCTCTATCACACCGCCGACGCCTCGTTGTGGTTCTTCCACGCGGTGCAGCGGTATCTCGATTACACGCAGGACACGCTCACGCTGTCGCTGCTCTATCCGACGCTGAAGTCGATCGTCGACGCGCACGTACGCGGCACGCGGTTCGGGATCCACGTCGACGAGCGCGACGGGCTGCTCGCGCAGGGCGCGCAGGGCTACCAGCTGACGTGGATGGATGCGAAGGTGGACGACTGGGTCGTGACGCCGCGGCGCGGGAAGGCGGTCGAGATCAACGCGCTCTGGTTCAACGCGCTGAAGCTGATGGAGTGCTGGGCGCGCGAGCAGGGCGACGATCCGTCGGTGTACGGCGATCGCGCGGCGCGCGTCGAGGAGTCGTTCAACGATCGCTTCTGGAACGCCAACACCGGGTATCTCTTCGACGTCGTCGACGCGGAGGCTGGCGGCAACGATCCGAAATGCCGGCCGAACCAGGTCTTCGCGATTTCGCTGCCGCATCCGGTGCTCGCGCGCGAACGATGGGAGCGCGTGATGACGGTCGTCCGCGATCGGCTGTTGACGCCCGTCGGGCTGCGATCGCTCGCGCCGGACGATCCCGAGTACAAGGCGCGCTACTTCGGCGACCTGCGCGCGCGCGACGCCGCCTACCACCAGGGCACCGTCTGGGGATGGCTCGTCGGGCCGTTCGTGGACGCGTGGCTGAAGGTCTACCCGCACGATCTCGCCGGCGCGCGGCACGCCGTCGACGGCTTCCTGCCGCACCTCGACGATGGATGCATCGGATCGGTGAGCGAGGTGTTCGACGCGCAGCCACCGTTCACGCCGCGCGGCTGCATCGCGCAGGCGTGGAGCGTGGCTGAACTGTTACGGATCTGGGTACGCCTCTTGCGACACGCTGCCTGAGGAGGCGACCTCATGGCGAAGGACAACCGCATGCAGTCCGGCATACTCGGCGATATCAACCCGACCGACGAGGCGAAGAGCGATCGGACGGCGTTCCGTCCGAAGGCCGGCGCGGGTAGTGACGAGATAGAGGGGATGGAAGGCGGCTCGCGGCACGACCGGAGCGAGCACGCCGGCTCGCGCGATGTTACCGAAGGGGTGACCGGCGGGCTCGGCACGGAAACCGGCGGGACGCGCAACTACCGGACGGGCACGGGCGCGACCGGCGGCGATATCGGGAACCGGCCGGAGTAGGGCGGGGGATTGGGGATTAGGATTGGGGATTAGGGGGATTGGTAAAAAGGGATTGGTAAAGCGGGAATGGCAAAAAAGGCATCGGCTTTCCAGTGTGACGGTGTGATCCAACCAACCCCCACTCCCCATTCCCCAAACCCCGGCAGCGAAGGAGCCAGTATGCGTCGCGTTCTCTGGATCGTCATGATCGCCGCGCTGCTGATGGCGGCGTTCGTCGCCGGCGGGTACGCCGCCGCGAAGTCGTATCAGTTCACCGGCATCGTGAAGGCGGCCGACGCCGGAACGCTGACGGTGGAGAAGAGCGCCAAGGAGACGTGGCAGTTCGATCTGCCGAAGGACGTCAAGGGCGGCGCACCAAAGGTCGGCGACCGCGTGACGGTGTACTACAAGATGGTGGCGACCGAGATCGAGTCGAAGCCGGCCGCCACGGCCACGAAGAAGAAATAGTCAGACCTTCCCCTTCATCCTCCGGAGCGCGCGCCGTTCCCGCTTGTCCGGCGCGCGCGGCGGCGTCGTCGCGGCGCGGAACATCCGCTCGAGACGGCGCGCTTCGATTTCTCCGGGCGACGGCGGCGGCGTCAGATCTTCGTACAGCCGCCGCGCCTCCGCCTTCGCGACGTGCCGCTCAGCCAGCGAGGCGACGCGCACGCGCTGCTTCCGCCCGAACGGACGGCTGATCTCGAGCTCGTCGCCGACGCGCACGCGGCGATTCGGCTTCGCCGACTGGCCGTTGGCCGCCACCTTGCCGCCGCGGCACGCCTTCTGCGCTTCCGATCGCGTCTTGAACAGACACGCGACGTCGAGCCAGACGTCGAGGCGGACGCCCTCGCCGCCGGCATCGTCGGTGTTGACCATTTCCAGTCGTCATTCTACAGTTCGGCCCGCCGGCGGCGCCGACGCGTTCAGCGTTCAGCGTTCAGGGTTCAGGGTTCAGGGTTCTCGTTCTTCGTTCCAGGTTCGGGTTCGCGTTCGTGTCGTTTACGTCCACGAGAACCGGATGGGAACGAGAACCCGAACCCGAACCCGAACGCGAACGCGAACAGGAACGCTGAACGCTGAACTCTGAACGCTGAACTCCCCGGGAGGACGCTATGAAACAGCGAACGATCGCTCTCGCCGTCCTGATCGCCGGCGTCCTCGCGCATGCTGCGGCGGACGGACCGTATCGGTTCGTCAAGGACGTCCAGATCGGCGGCGAGGGCGGATGGGATTATCTGAACCTCGACGCCGCGGGCCGGCGCCTCCTGATCAGCCACGGCACGAAGGTCGTCGTCTTCGATCTGAAGAGCGACGCGATCGTCGGCGAGATCGCCGATACGCCGGGCGTGCACGGCGCGGTGATCGCCTCGGACGGCCACATCTTCACGAGCAACGGCCGCGAGAACAAGGCGAGCATGGTGGACGCGAAGACGCTGCAGACGATCCAGAAGATCGAGACGCAGGGCAACCCCGACTTCATCATGTACGAGCCGAAGACGAAGGAGGTCTACACGTTCAACGGTACCGGCCGATCGGCGAGCGTGATCGACGCGAGCGGCAAGGTCGTCGCCACCATCCCGCTCGGCGGCAAGCCGGAGGCGGGCGTCTCCGACCCTGAGGTGGGCCGCGTCTACGTGAACAACGAGACGGGCAACGAGATTGTCGTCATCGACGCCGCCAGGCACGAGGTCGTCGCGCGGTGGCCGATCGCGCCCGGCGAATCGGCGGCCGGCCTCGCGTTCGACGCGAAGAACAAGCGCCTGTTCATCGGCGCGCACAACAACAAGATGCTGATGATGGATGCGACCAGCGGGAAGGTGCTCGCGGAGGTGCCGATCGGCGGCGGCGTCGACGCGACGTGGTTCGACCCGGGCACCGGCTACGCGTTCTCATCGTGCAGCACGGGAACGGTGACGATCGCGCACGAGGATGCGCCCGACAAGCTGACCGTCGTCCAGACGCTCGAGACCGCGACCGGCGCGCGCACGATGGCGCTCGACCCCTCGACGCACCGGATCTATCTCGCCGCCGCGAAGTACGCGCCGCCGCCCGACGGATCGCCGGCCAACGCGCGCCCGACGATCGTTCCCGGGTCGATGCACCTGAAGATTTACGGCATCGACGGGAAGTGACGACGTACAACGCAGAACTCGCAGAGCGCGCAGAATCTCTTTGGATCAAACGTTCTGCGGGTTCCGCGTTTTCTGCGTTGTACGTCGTCCCCGTGATCTACTTCGGCGGCGCAACGGGAACCGCACCAGGCCAGGCGTAGGCGAAGAGCAGCGCGACCAGCCCCATCGCCGTCATCAGCAGCACGCTGTGGCGGATCGTGAAGCGGAACAGGCGGCTTTCGTCGGCGTGCGACATCCCGGTGGCGGCCACGGCGACCGCGATGCTCTGCACCGAGATCATCTTGCCCATCACCCCGGCGGAGGAGTTGACGGCAGCCATGAGCACCGGGTTCAGGTGGAGCGCGTTCGCCGTCACGACCTGCAGGTTGCCGAAGAGCGCGTTCGCGGAGGTGTCGCTGCCGGTGAGAAACACGCCCATCCAGCCGACGACGGCGCCGAAGAACGGAAACGCCGCGCCGGTGCCGGCCAGCATCAGGCCGAGCGTCGAGGTCATCCCCGAGTAGTTCATCAGGTACGCGAGGCCGAGCATCGACGCGATCGTCAGCATCGCGAACTTGAGCTGCATGAAGGTCGCCGCGTAGATTCCCGCCAGTTGCCTCGGTCTCACGCGCAGCAGCGCCGCCGCGACGAGCGTCGCGAGGAAGCAGGCGGTGCCCGACGCCGTCATCCAGTTGAACGTGAAGATTGCGGCGTACGGCGACTCGGTCGGCGTCACCGGCGGCACGCGCGTGATCAGGTTGTGCAGCCCCGGCACGAAGAGGCCGTTCATCACGGTCGGGCTCTTCGGAAACGCGCCCGGCATCCAGGCGTGCGTGCGCGCGTCGATGGCGTTCTTGATCGCCGGCGCGCCCCACGCGAGGACGAACGCCACGAGCAGCAGGTAGGGCAGCCACGCGACGAAGATCTCGCCGGCCGGCCGCACGGTGGCCCGGGGCGCCACGGCCTGCTCCCCCTCGAGCCGCATGATCCTCGCCGGCCGCCACAGCTTGAGCACCGCGACCATCACCACGATGCACGTCAGCGAGCTCATGATGTCGGTCAGATCGGGGCCGATGAAGTTCGACACGAGGAACTGCATGCCCGCGAACGACACGCCGCACGCGATGATCGCCGGCAGCACCTCCAGCGCGCGCGCCCAGCCGGCCATCACGATCACCAGGTACGCCGGGATGACGACCGAGATCATCGCGCACAGCCGTCCGACCATCGCGCTCAGCGCCAGCACCGGCAGCCCCGTGACGTTCGCCAGCGTGATCACCGGGATGCCGATCGATCCGAACGCGACGGGCGCGGTGTTGGCGAGAAGGCACATGCCGGCGGCGAAGAACGGATCGAAGCCGAGGCCCGCGAGCATCGCGCCCGACACGGCGACCGGCGCGCCGAACCCGGCGGCGCCTTCGATGAACGCGCCGAAGGAGAACGCGATGAAGAGCGCCTGCAGCCGGCGGTCGTCGGTGAGCGTGCCGACCGAGTCCTTGATGATCTCGAACTTGCCGGTGTCGACCGCGAGCCGGTACAGCATGATCGAGGCGAAGACGATCCACGCGATCGGGAAGAGCCCGTAGGCGGCGCCGTAGAACGTCGAGATCAGGGCGAGCTGCAGCGGCATCCCGTAGACCCCGAGCGCGACGATGAGCGCGGACGCGAGCGCGGCGAGCGCGGACATCCACGCCGGCTTGCGCAGCACGCCGAGCATCAGGAACAGGACGACGATCGGGACGGCGGCGGCGACGGCCGACGCGCCCAGGCTGCCCGCTACCGGTTCGTAGTTGTGCCGCCACATAAGCGCGGCAGTATACCCGAGCTTGGAGGGTTCTCCATCGGTTTACGATCGTCACGTGCGCGACCTCATACGGGCGGCGGCAATCGTGGCGGCGGGGGCGGCCGCCGCCGCGACGCTCGGCGCCCAGCGCCGCGACGCGTTTTCCGCTTCGCGCGAGCATCCGGCGATCGCCTACGCCGAGCGCGAGGGCGACAACCGCGTCCGCCGGCTGGGCGACGCGCTCGAGCGCGGCGCCGTGCATCTGGCGTTCGACGCGCAGACGGGCCGCGGCTACCTGCCGTCGCTGCTCGAGGGGCTCGGCGTGCCGGCGGAATCGCAGGTGCTGGTGTTTTCCGAGACGAGCCAGCAGGCGAAGCAGATCGGCCCGAGCCACCCGCGCGCGATCTACTTCGACGACAGCGTCGCCGTCGGCTGGGTGCCGGGCACGGAGCATCTCGAGATCGCCGCGCAGGATCCGGAGCAGGGCGTCGTCTTCTACACGCTGGCGCAGCACGGCGGCGAGAAGCCGCGGGTCGCGCGCGAGATCGGCTGCCTGCTGTGCCACCTCTCGTGGGACACGCTCGCCGTGCCGGGCCTGATGACGCTCAGCACGTTTCCGATGTCCGACGATCCCTACGCCTACGCCAGCGGCGTCGTCGTCGATCATCGAACGCCGGTGCCGGAGCGGTGGGGCGGCTGGTACGTGACCGGCCGGCTGGTGCCGGCGCGCCACATGGGCAACGCGCCGGTGATCCTGCCGGCCGCGGAGCTTGCGAAGCGCCCCGCGGCGCCGCCGAAGCTGGAGTCGATCGCGCGCGCGATCCCGAACGCCGGCGTGTATCTCACGCCGCGCAGCGACGTCGCCGCGCTCATGGTGCTGAATCATCAGACGCGGGCGACGAACCTGCTGACGTGGGTGGGATGGGAGACGCGCGTCGCGCTGGCGCAGGGCGCGCCGCTCGATCGCGTGGACGACGCCGTGCGCGAGCTCGTGGACTACTTTCTCTTCGTGGACGAAGCGCCCTTGGGGCAGCGGATCGAAGGCGCGCCGGAGTTCGCCGCGGCGTTCGCGGCGCGCGGTCCGCGCGACGCTTCCGGCCGTTCGCTGCGGCAGCTGGATCTGACGACGAGGCTGATGCGGTATCCGTGCAGCTACATGATCTACAGCGCGGCGTTCGACGCGCTGCCGGCCGTCGCGCGCGAGAAGATCTACGCGCGGCTGTGGCGCGTGCTGTCCGGCGACGAGCACGACGCGCGTTACGCGCGGCTGTCGCGCGACGACCGCCGGGCGGTGGTCGAGATTCTCCGCGCGACGAAGCCCAAGCTCCCTGCGTACTTCGAGTGACCGTTTGGTGCTGTTTGGTTCTCGAGCTCTGCCGTGCGGCCGCGGCGGAAATAAAGTCGAGCCGTCGTCGTTGGAAAGGTGTAAAAAAGTACCAAGCAAACAGTACGTCGATGATCACGCTCGCAGAGCCGACCGATCTCGACACGCTGCGGATCCGGCACGAGTTCCTCGCCGTGCCGGCGCTGCATGCGTCGGTCGACCACGTGGCGGCGCTGCTCGCCGCGACGCCACGGCACGCGCGCACGGCGCTCGAGTCGCTCGTGCTCGAGGGGTTCCTCGAGCGCGCGGCCGACGGCCGCTATATCCGCACGCGCGCCGCGTTGTCGACCGGGCCCGACCGCCGCGCATCGGTCTGAAGATCTCAGCCGAGGATCGCCTGCCCAGACGCGCGCGCCGCGCTGCCGACGCGACATCCGTGCCCGCGCTTCAGCCGTATCGCCGTGCCGACGGTGCCAGGCACGTGCCAGGCACCATCGCGGGGTTTTGCGCGCGAACTGTCGATTTCCCGCCCGCTCCTTCGACCATGAAGTAGAGCGACAACAAAGGAGATGCGAGATGCGAGTCATGGTCATCGTGAAGGCGAACAAGGAATCGGAAGCGGGGCAGATGCCGAGCGAGAAGATCCTCACCGAGATGGGGAAGTTCAACGAGCAGCTTGCCAACGCCGGCGTGATGCTGGCCGGTGAGGGGCTGCATCCGAGCTCGCGCGGCAAGCGCGTGCGCTTCTCGGGCGCCGAGCGGACGGTCATCGACGGACCGTTCGCCGAAACCAAAGAGCTCATCGCCGGCTACTGGGTGTGGCGCGTGAAGTCGATCGACGAGGCGGTCGAGTGGCTGAAGCGCGCGCCGTTCGACGGCGGCACCGAGATCGAGATCCGCCCGATCTTCGAGGCCGAGGATTTCGGAAAGGAGTTCACGCCGGAGCTGCGCGCGCAGGAAGAGCGCGTGCGCGCGCAGGCGGCGCGACGGTCGTAGACGGAACCGACGACGGTCAGCGCAGAACACGCGGAACCCGCAGAGTATTTGATCGAGAGACATTCTGCGTCCTCCGCGGGCTCTGCGTTGTACGTTCGTCACTTCCCATGGAGGTCCGTCCGTGAGCGACGACGATCTGAAAGCCGAGCTCGATCGGCTGAAGCAGGAAAACGAGCGCCTGAAGAACCGCCAGACCCGCGGCGTGTCGTTGAAGGTGAGCGAGAAGGGCGGCGTGTCGGTGTACGGCCTCGGCCGGTTCCCCGTGACGCTCTACAAAGAACAGTGGCAGCGGCTGCTCGACATGGCCGACGACATCCGCGCGTTCATCAAGGAAAACGACTCGAAGCTGAAAGCCAAACCCGAGTAGCGCCCGCCTTTCTTCCAGTTTTTTCTTGACTCGCGGGTCGGGCGGGCATTGAATGCGCCTTGCCTGAGCGCATAGGCATGGTCTGATGCTTGAGCGCACAGGCATTCCCCCGTTGCCCGACGGCCGGGCAAAGACACATCGCCTCCTGATTCGTGACAGGAGAGTTCCCCGCTGCGCCTTGGACCGCGCGTCGGCCGGCCCCTGGCTCGACTTGGACGTGACCGGTCGCACACGAGGGGGCACACATGCTCACCAGGCGAGATCTGCTGAAGTACGGGATCACCACGGCCACCTTGTCGGGGTTCGCGCCGCGCTGGGCGCGCGGCGACGACGGCGGTGGCGCGACATCGCCGTTCGTCACCAAGCCGTTCATTCAGGCGCTGCCGACGCCGCTCGTGAAGTCGCCGTTCTCCAGCGGTCCCGGCTGCGTCGACCGGCTGCCGACGACCGGCGTCAAGGCCGGTCCCGCCGAGCACCAGTTCATCGATCGAGAAGGCTGCGCGCCGGTCCTCGCGTACACGATTGACGTCCACGAGGCCTTCCACACTTTCCATCCGGCCATACCGCCGACGAAAATCTTCGGCTACGACGGGACGTTTCCGGGTCCGACGTTTCACGCACGATACGGCGAGCCGATCACGGTCCGGCTCTTCAACAATCTCGACAAGAACCACGTCGGCTTCGGCGTGCCGTCGATCACGACGCACCTGCACAACGGGCACACGGCGTCGGAGAGCGACGGCTATCCCGGGAATTTTCACGACAGCGGCACGTACTGGGACAATCACTATCCCAATGTCCTGAACGGCTTCACCCAGGATCCGCCGGCGACCGACAGCGGCGAGTGTATGAACACGCTGTGGTATCACGATCACCGGCTCGACTTCACGGCGCAGAACGTCTACGCGGGGCTCGCGGGGTTCTACCTGCTGTTCGACGACAAGGATTGCGGCGACGAGACGAACGGGAACGGCTTCCAGCTCCCGAGCGGCGAGTTCGACGTGCCGATGGTCTTCGGCGACAAGCTGTTCGACGCAGACGGCCAGGCGGTGTTCGACTTCTTCAACCTCGACGGAATCCTCGGCGACAAGTTCAGCGTCAACGGCGCCATTCAGCCGTACATGGAGGTGAAGCCGCGAAAATACCGCTTCCGCTTCCTCGACGCGGGGCCGTCGCGGTTCTACGCGCTCGCCATGAGCGACGGCTCGCCGATGGTCCGGATCTCGTCCGACGGCAACCTGCTCTCGGCGCCCATCGTGCAATCGATCGTCACCGTCGCCGTGGCCGAGCGCCACGATGTGATCATCGACTTCTCGAAGTACCTCGTCGGCGACAAGGTCTACCTGATGAACCGGGCGGAGCAGACCGACGGCCGCGGTCCGACGGGCAACCTCCTGTCGCCGGGCGATCCGCTGGTCGAGTTCCGCGTGACGTCGTTCGACAGGACCGACGTCAGCCAGATTCCCTCCACGCTGCGCATTCCGCCGCCGATCCGCCGCGATCTGGCCGTGACGACGCGAAACTGGGAGTTCAACCGCGGCAACGGCCAGTGGACGGTGAACGGCAAGATTTTCAGAGAGGACGAAATCCGCGCCTCCGTCAAATGCAATACGCGCGAGATCTGGAATATCAAGAACGGCGGCGGCGGCTGGAGCCATCCGATCCACATCCACTACGAGGAGTTCCGGACGCTCTCGCGCAACGGCCAGCCGCCGCAGGGGTTCGAAGCGGACCGCAAGGACGTTTCGGTGCTCGGGCCCGGCGACGAAACGCAAGTCCTGTTCAACTTCCGGGACTTCCACGGCAAGTACGTGATGCACTGCCACAACGTGGTGCACGAAGATCACGCGATGATGATCCGCTTCGACATCGTGCCGTAGGGCGGGAGGCGATCATGATCACACGCAGAGCGCTGATGGCGACGCTGGCGGCCGCGCCCTTCGCCGGCGCGCGCGCCGCCGCCGCCGCGCCGCCGTCGACCGGCGGCCGGCGTCGTTTCCCGAACCCGACGCTGCTCACGCAGGACAACGAGCGCGTCGCGTTCTACGACGACCTGATGAAGGGGAAGATCGTCCTGGTCAACTTCTTCTACGTCGAGTGCACCGGCATCTGTCCGGCGGCGACGGCGAATCTGATCAAGGTGCAGGAGCTGCTCGGCGAGCGCGTCGGCCGCGACATCTTCATGTACTCGATCACGCTGAAGCCGCTCGAGGATCGGCCGGCGCAGCTGAAGATGTATCAGGAGATGCACAACATCAAGCCGGGTTGGACGCTGCTGACGGGCAGCGCGGACGACTGCGAGCTGCTGCGCCGGCGTCTCGGGTTCGCCGACATCGACCCGGTGGTCGATCGCGACACGGCGAACCACATCGGCGTGGTGCTGATCGGCAACGAGCGGCTCGACAGCTGGATGGCGTGTCCGGTGCAGAGCGATCCGAAGCAGATCGTCACCTCCGTGTCCTGGATGGACCGGTGATGGCGCGGCGCCGCGCGCGGCGGACGGCAGGAGGCGCGGTCGCGCTCCTGCTGTGCGCGCGCGCCGGCGCAGCGGGTCAGGTGCGGATCGAAGGGGAAATCAAGGGCGTCACCATCGACGATCGCGGCGATCGTCCCGCGGGCGGAACGATGCTCGTCGGCGATCGCCGCATCATCGTGCCGCCGGGGCTGCTCGTCGAGTTTCCCGGCGCGGCGTTGACGCTCAGCGAGCTGTTCGCGCGGGCGCCGAAACGGTGCCGGGACGCCGGCGCCGCCGGCCTCGCCACGACCGACGCCTGCCGCCGGCCGCCGCGGGATCCCGCGGCGCGCGCCTGGTCGCCGGCCGAGGACAAAACACCGCGGACGACGCTCGATCCGGAGCCGACCGACGATCCGCCGACGACAAAGGCGCGCGTCGTCGCGATGCCACCGGAGGATTCAGAGGCGGGTCGGAAGTCGCGCGATCCGATCGCGACCAGAATCGTGCTCGTGCGCGACGAGCGATCGATCAGCGGCGCGGTGACGTTCGTCAGCCAGGCGCAGGGTTATCTGAGAGTCGGCGGCGCGTTCGGGATCGACGCCGGCGGCGCGATCGTCCGGATCAACGATCCGGACGCGCGCCAGAGCGCGCAGAGCGGCATCGGCTGCGGCGCGGAAGGCAATTGCAGCCCCGACGCGCGCTTCCGGCTCGACGCGAACCAGTACTCGGTGCGCTTCGATGCCGGATACCCGGCCTGCATCCCCGGCGGGCTGGGCGACGCGTGCTCGGCGTCGAGCCGTCCGGTGCGCGGGATCGCGGACGCCGCGCGGCTGGTTCCCATCCGCGCCGGCGATCATGTGACGGCGCGCGGCGCGTTCGAGGTGATCGACGGCGCGCGGATTTTCTCGGCGCACACGCTCGTCGATCACACCTCGCCCGTCGCGCCGGGGGAAATCAAGAATTAGGAATTTGGAATTCGCGATACGGTCGTGACAGCGCGACAACGAATTCCAAATTCCTGCTTCCAAATTCCTAGTTGACCCCGCCGCGTCCCGTGACGGGCGTCGTGAGAGTTGCGCCCTTCTTGGCGAAGATCATCGCGAGCAGCCGCGCCGGCTCGGTCTGGCTGGCGTTGCGCGACACCTCGTGCACGGCGCCGGGCTGCTCGTAGAACATCTCGCCGACCGCGTAGGTCCGCTCGTCGCCCTGCCCGGAGACCTTCGCGACCACGTTCCCCTGCAGCACGTACGCGAGCACGAATCCCGCATGCTGGTGCGGCGCGCCGACGCGGCCGGGCGGGTAGTCGACGTGGCTCACCGTCACCTCCCATCCGTCGAGCGACACGTTCGGCAGATCGTGCTTGAACACCGGCGGCCGCGGGGCCTGCGGCGCGGCCGGCTGCGCGGCGGCTTCGCCGTCGCGCGTGATCGCGATCATCTCGGCGAAGATCGCGAGCGATGCAAGAGCGTCTCGTCTGGTGATCGTCATGCCGCGGATTATATGCGAGCGGTACCCGCCGGGCGAGGCAGCGTGAAGGAGATCGTCGTCCCTTTGCCGACGTCGCTCTCGGCCCAGATGCGGCCGCCGTGCGCGTCGACGATCCACTGCGAGATGTAGAGGCCGAGGCCGAGGCCGGTCCCGTCGCCGCCTCCGAGGCGGCGGAAGCGCTCGAAGATCGACGTGAGCTCGCGCTCGGGGATGCCGATGCCGCTGTCGGCGACCGAGATGAGGCAGCCCTCGTCGGTCGACGCGGCGCGCAGACGGATGACGCCGCCGCCCGGCGTGAACTTGATCGCGTTGTGCACCAGGTTCGAGAGGACCTGCATGAGGCGGTGCTCGTCGGCCTGCGCAATCACCGGTTCGCCGGGAAGATCGGCTTCGAGCGTGAGCTGCTTCGCGGCGGCGATCGGGGTGAAGCCCTCGATCGTCGCGCGAATCGGATCGCGGACGTCGATCCGCTTTGCCAGGACGCGCAGCGTGCCGTTCTCGAAGCTCCCCGCGTCGAGCAGATCGTGAATGAGCCGCTCCATCATCGCCACCGACCGCCGGATCGTCAGCGTCCAGTCGACGATGCGCTGCCCGGGCTCGCCGCCGGGCGCGTGCGCCTGGATGAGCGCGGCCGCGCCGCCGATCGCCATGAGCGGCCCGCGCAGATCGTGGCTCACGATGCGGAGGATCTCGCTCCGCGTGGCCGCGCGGCGGTCGGCCGCCGCGTGCTGCGCTTCCTCGAGCTCGATCAGATCGACGACGTGATCGAGCGCCTCGTCGGTGTGCTCGCGCTCGTGCGCGAGGCGCGTGTCGGTGGTCCGGCGCTCCGCCTCCAGCTGCTCCTGGCCCGCGCGGAGATCCTCCGCGATCGCTTCCGTCACCTCCTCGAGCTCCTGCCCGATGATGCGATCGGTGACCGCGCGCTCGCGGCGAAGCCGGTGATCGACGTCGTGCCGTTCGTCGGCGATGGTGGACGTCACATCGGCCATCCCGTCGGCGACCTCGGCGAGCTGGCCCGCGATCGCGTCCGGCGGAGCGTCGTCGGCGTTCGCTTCGACGCCGGCGGCGGCGTCGGCGAGCTCCTCCGCGACGCGGGTCAGATCGTCGACGTCTCCGCGCGCCGGATGGACCGTGTCCGCCAGCGTCCGGACGCCGCTCAGGCTCGACGCGGCCCGGGCGAGACTGTCGGCGACGTCCTCGAGCTTCTCGGAAACTTCGGGAAGGATTTCCGACTCGCGCGCGACGCGATCGTCGACGGCGCGCCGGACGGGGCGCAGCCGCCGCTCGGCGTCGGCGCGGCCTGTACGGACGAGGTCGGCGGCGCGCGCCGCGTGTTCCTCCTCGAGGAGCTCGTCCGCGGCGCGGCGCTCGGTCTCGAGACTCTCGTCGGTCGCCCGGCGATCCTTCGTCTGCTGGTCGTGATCGAACTTCGAAGGATCGGCCACCGTGTCGTCGTCCCCCAGGTAACCAGGTTTCAACCTGGTTTCACCCTGGTTGTAACCAGGTTTCAACCAGGTTTCAACCAGGTTGAAACTAGGGTCTGTGAAAGCAAGCGCCGCGCCCGTTCGGTGAGCGACAAGGCGTGACTTAATGTATGGTATCCGCGTGAAACGCACCTTTTTTGCAACGGTGGCCATCCTCGCGGCGCTCGCGATGAGCTCGGACGTTCCCGTGACCGCGCAGTCGGGCGCGAAGAACGGCGAGTGGCGGAGCTACGGCGGCGACATCGGGCACACCCGGTACTCGCCGCTCGATCAGATCAACGCGACGAACTTCAACACGCTCGAGATCGCGTGGCGGTTCAAGACCGACAACCTCGGGCCGCGCCCCGAGTACCAGTTCGAGTCGACGCCCCTGATGGTCAAAGGCGTCGTCTACTCGACGGCCGGCTCGCGCCGCGCGGTGATCGCGCTCGACGCCGGCACCGGCGAGCTGCTGTGGATGCACAGCGAGAACGAGGGGGCGCGCGGCGCGGCCGCGCCGCGGCAGCTGTCGGGCCGCGGCCTCGCGTACTGGTCCGACGGCGCGAACGACGATCGCATTCTGTACGTCACGCCCGGCTACCGGCTGATCGCGCTCAACGCGCGCACCGGCGCGCCGATCCGATCGTTCGGCGTCGACGGCGTCGTCGATCTGAAGAAAGACGACGACCAGGACATGGATCTCGTGACGGGCGAGATCGGCCTGCACTCGACGCCGGCCGTAGCGAAAAACGTCGTCATCGTCGGCGCCGCGCACAAGACCGGCGGCAACCCGAAGAGCCGCCGCAACGAGAAAGGCTACGTGCGCGGCTTCGACGTGCGCACCGGCAAGCGCCTCTGGATCTTCCACACGATTCCGATGCCGGGCGAGTTCGGCTTCGACACGTGGGAGAAGGACTCGGCGTCCTACACCGGCAACGCCGGCGTGTGGGGACAGATCTCCGCCGACGAAGATCTGGGGCTCGTGTATCTCCCCGTCGAGCTCCCGACGGGCGACTACTACGGCGGCCATCGTCCGGGCAACGGCCTGTTCGGCGAGAGCCTCGTCGCCGTCGATCTCCAGACCGGCAAGCGGCGCTGGCACTATCAGCTGGTGCACCACGGGATCTGGGACTTCGACATCCCGTGCGCGCCGATTCTCGTCGACATCACCGTCAACGGCCGCACGGTGAAAGCGGTCGCGCAGCCGACCAAGCAGGCGTTTCTCTACGTCTTCAATCGCGAGACGGGCGAGCCGATCTGGCCGATCGAGGAGCGGCCGGTGGCGAAGGGCGACGTGCCGGGCGAATGGTACGCGCCGACGCAGCCGTTCCCGACCAAGCCGCCGGCCTACGATCGCCAGGGCGTGTCGATCGACGATCTGATCGACTTCACGCCGGAGCTGCGCGCGGAAGCGTTGAAGGTCGTCGAGCGCTACAAGATCGGTCCGATCTTCACGCCGCCGGTCGTGAGCAAGCTGCCCGGACCGCTCGCGACGCTCACGTCGGGCTTCGCGACCAACTGGCCCGGCGGCTCGTACGATCCCGAGACGCACATCGCGTACATCTACTCACAGAGCGGCGCGAGCCCGCTCGGTCTCGTGCCGCCGCCTCCCGATCTGTCGGACATGAACTTCATCCAGGGGAGCGCGATCACCGGCGCGCGGCGCACCGGCGGATCGGGATCCGCGGCGGGCGGCGGGCGCACGGGAGAAGAGGCGCCGACGCCCGCGGCCCGACCGGCCGCCGCCGAAGGCGAAGGCGGCGCCAGCCTCAGCGTGCGCGGGCTGCCGCTGCTCAAGCCGCCCTACGCGCGCATCAGCGCGATCGATCTCAACAAGGGCGAGATCCTCTGGCGCATCGCGCACGGCGAGACGGCGGACAACGTGCGCAACAACCCGACGCTGAAAGGGATGACGATCCCGCGCACCGGACGCCCCGGGCTCATCGGACCGCTCGTCACCAAGACGCTGCTCGTCGCCGGCGAAGGCGGCGTCTTCACGACGCCGTCGGGCGCGCGCGGCGCGATGCTCCGCGCCTACGACAAGACGAACGGCGCGGACGCCGGCGCGGTGTACATGCCGGCGCCGGAGAGCGGATCGCCGATGACCTACATGCACAACGGCAAGCAGTACATCGTCATCGCGATCAGCGGCGGGAATTACAGCGGAGAATTGCTCGCGTTCCGGCTGCCGGGATAGGCGGATCGCGGTTTCAACCTGGTTTCAACCTGGTTGAAACCAGGTTATCTGCGCGGGGAGGTCCGCATGAATCGACGAGGCTTCTTGAAGCGCGCGTCCCTTGCGGGTGCGGCGGCTCTTGCGCCGCCTGCAGGCGTCGAGCCTCAGTCGCCGGCTCCGCGCGCCGCGGCGCCAGCGACGCCGATCATGTCGGCGGCGGCTGAAACCTCGCCGCCACCCGACGTCGAGATCCTCACCACCGATCGCACCGGCTCGGACTTCATGGTGGACGTCTTGAAGTCGATCGGCCTCGACTACATCTGCGCGAACCCGGGATCGAGCTTCCGCGGCATCCACGAGTCGGTGATCAACTACGGCGGCAACACGCAGCCCGAGCTGCTGACGTGCTGCCATGAAGAATCCTCGGTCGCGATGGGCCACGGCTACGCGAAGGTCGAGGGGAAGCCGCTCGGCGTGTTCGCGCACGGCACGGTCGGCCTGCAGCACGCGGCGATGGCGATCTACAACGCGTGGTGCGACCGCGTGCCCGTCTACATCATGCTCGGCAACCAGCTCGACGCGACGATGCGGCGTCCGGGCGCGGAGTGGGCGCACAGCGTTCAGGACGCCGCGGCGATGGTGCGCGACTTCACCAAATGGGACGACGCGCCGATATCGCTGCCGCATTTCGCGGAGTCGGCGGTGCGGGCCTACAAGATCGCGATGACGCCGCCGATGGCGCCGGTCGTGCTCGTGCTGAACGCGGAGCTGCAGGAGCAGCCGCTCGCCGCCGACGCGCGCGTCGCGATCCCGAAGCTCGCGATTCCGTCGCCGCCGGAAGGCGATTCGCGCGCCGTCGCGGAAGCGGCGCGCCTGCTCGTCGCGGCCGAGCACCCGGTGATCGTCGCCGACCGCCTCGCGCGCACGCCCGCCGGCATGGCGCACCTCGTGGAGCTCGCCGAGGCGCTGCAGGCCGGCGTGGTGAGCCAGAGCGGACGGATGAATTTCCCGACGCGCCATCCGCTGAACCTCTCGCAGGCGCGCGCGATCGCCGACGCCGACGTGATCCTCGCGCTCGAGGTCGGCGATCTGTGGGGCGTCCTCAACACGTTCCGCGATCAGCTGCACCGATCGACGCGCGCGAACGTCAAGCCGGGCACGAAGATCATCAGCATCACGAGCGGCGATCTGTACGTGAAGGCGAACTACCAGGACTTCCAGCGCTTCGCGGAGGTCGATCTGCCGATCGCGGCCGACGGCGAAGCGACGCTGCCGGCGCTCGTCGACGCCGTGCGGCGCGCGACGAATGCCGATCGCAAGCGCGTCTTCGAGAGCCGCGGCGCGAAGCTCGCCGAGGCAAGCCGCGCGGCGCTCGAGCGCGCGCGTCTCGAGGCGTCGTACGCGTGGGACGCGAGCCCGGTGACGACCGCGCGCCTCTGCGCCGAGTTGTGGGGGCAGATCAGAAACGAAGACTGGACGCTCGTGAACGGCACCGGCGGCTGGGCGCAGCGGTTGTGGAACTTCGACAAGCCGTATCAGTGGAACGGGGGATCCGGAGGCGCCGGCGTCGGCTACGGCGCGCCGGCCGCCGTCGGCGCCGCGCTGGCGCACAAGCGGCACGGCCGGCTCGCGGTGAACATCCAGGCCGACGGCGATCTGATGTACGCGCCGGGCGTGCTCTGGACCGCCGCGCACCACCGGATTCCGCTCCTGAGCGTAATGCACAACAACCGCGCCTATCACCAGGAGCTGATGCACGTCCAGAAGATGTGCAACCGGCACAGCCGCGGCATCGAGCGCGGACGCATCGGCAGCGAGCTGGTCGATCCGCCGATCGACTACGCGAAGGTGGCGCAGGGGCTCGGCCTCCACGCGGAAGGACCGATTACCGATCCGAACGAGGTCGGGCCGGCGATCGCGCGCGCGATGGCGAGCGTCAAGCGCGGCGAGCCGGCGCTCGTCGACGTCGTCTGCCAGCCGCGGTGACAAGGTGGCGCGCCTCATCTTGATCGCAGCCATCGTCGTCGTCGCTGGCGCGGTCCGTGCGCAGCCGCCGCCGACGAGCCAGCCCGCGCCGCCGGCCGGCGACGCCGACCGGGGCAAGACGCTCTTCGCGAGGAACGGCTGCTACCAGTGCCACAACTACGAAGGGCAGGGCGGCGCGGCGGGGCCGCGCATCGCGCCGAATCCGCTGCCGTTCCGGGGATTTACGGCTTACGTCCGCGCGCCGCGCGGCGACATGCCGCCGTATACTGTGAAGGTCATGTCGGATCAGGATCTCGCCGACGTGCATGCGTACCTGCGAAGCCGCGCGCGGCCGCGCGACGTCTCGACGAACCCGCTTCTGTCCCGGTGAGGTGTTTATGCCGCGTGCGACGCTGACGCTAACACTGGTGGGCGCGCTGCTTCCGGCCGCCGCCGGCGCGCAGGCGCCGCCGGCGAGCGACGTGACGTTCAGCAAGGACGTCGCGCCGATTCTCCAGAAGGCGTGCCAGAACTGCCATCGGCCCGGCGCGATCGCGCCGATGTCGCTGCTCACGTATCAGGACGCGCGGCCGTGGGCACGATCGATCAAGGCGAAGGTGACCGCGCGCGAGATGCCGCCGTGGTACATCGATCGCCACGTCGGCATCACGAAGTTCAAGGACGACCCGTCGCTCACCGACGCGGAAATCGCGACGATCGCCAAGTGGGTGGACGCCGGCGCGCCCGCGGGCAACCCGAAGGACCTGCCGGCGCCGCGCCAGTTCACCGACATCGACAAGTGGCACATCGGCAAGCCGGACATGATCGTGTCGCTGCCCAAACCGTACGAGCTGCGTGCGAACGGCCCCGACGAGTTCTACGACATCGACGTCGATCCGGGCTTCAAGGAGGACATGTACATCAGCGCCGTCGAGACCAAGCCCGAGCCGTTCAGCTTCAAGGTCGTGCACCACGCGACGGCCAACATGATCGAGGACGAGGACGCTGACCCGGTCGGCTTCTTCTTCAACGAGTACGCGCTCGGCAAGAACGGCGACATCTTCCCTGAAGGGTCCGGCCGTCTGATCAAGGCGGGATCGAAGATCCATTTCAATCTTCATCTGCACCCGAGCGGCGAGCGATCGCTCGTCAACGTGTCGATCGGCTTCAAGCTGTATCCGAAGGGGGAAGTCCCGAAGCACGTCGCGTTCACGCAGCACATGGGCGACAACAACGATCTCGACATCCCGCCCGGGCAGGTCGTGCGCACCGACGGCTACTTCCGCCTGCCGCGCGCGGCGGTGCTCTCCGCGTTCCAGCCGCACATGCACAACCGCGGCAAGGCGATGTGCATGGAAGCCATCTACCCGGACATCCGCGCCGATTCGGCGCGGCCGGGGCCGGCGCGTACCGAGACGCTCAACTGCGTCAGCAACTACCAGTTCGGCTGGCACATCACGTACCCGTACACCGACGACGTCGCGCCGCTGCTGCCGGCGGGGACGATCATTCACATCACCGCGTGGCACGACAACACGCCGGCGAACAAGTACAACCCGAACCCGCGCAACTGGGTCGGCTACGGCCAGCGCACGATCGACGAGATGAGCTTCGCGTGGGTGAGCCTCTTCTACATCGACGACGCCGAGTACCAGCAGCGCGTCGCGGCGCGGACGAAGACGAATGAGTAAGTACCTGATCGCCGCGTTGCTGCTCGCGTATCAGCTCCCGACCGAGCTGCCGTCGACGAAGTTCAAGAGCGGCCAGGACGTCGTCCCGTACTTCGAGGGATGGATTCACAACAAGGACGGCAGCTTCGATCTCGTGTTCGGCTATTTCAATCGCAACTGGGAAGAGGAGCTCGCCGTGCCGGCAGGGCCCGACAACATCGTCGAGCCGGGCGGTCCGGATCGCGGGCAGCCGACGTACTTCGTGCCGCGGCGTCAGGGCTGGGTGTACCGCGTGCGCGTGCCGGCCGATTTCGGCAAAGGCGTCGTCACGTGGACGATCCGCGCCAACGGCAAGACGGAGAAAGCGTACGGCGAGCTGCTGCCGGTGGAAGAGATCACCGAACGGATCGTGATGACGCGCGGGAACCTCAATCCGGGCGACGACGATCCGAACAAGCCGCCGTCGATCACGATCGCGCCGATTGGCGCGGCGGCGATCGACGCGCCGCTGACGCTCACCGCGCTCGTCACCGACGACGGCCTGCCGAAGCCGCGGCCGGCGGCGCCGGTGCGGACGCCGCCGTCGGGCGACGCCACGGCGATTCAGGCGCAGGCGAACTCGTCGGCGCCCGCGCGGCCGCGCGGGCTCAACGTGACGTGGATGGAGCTGCGCGGTCCGGCCAAGGTCCGCTTCGACCAGCAGGGCGCGATTCCCGTCGCGAACGGCCGAGCGGAAACCGCGGCGCGATTCCCCGAGCGCGGCACGTACGTCTTACGCGCGACCGCGAACGACGGCGCGCTCGCGACCAAGATCGACGTGACGATCGCCGTCGGCGCCGGATCGACTGCGGCCAGATGAGCCTCGTCGGCGCGTCGTCAGTGCCAGGCACGTGCCTGGCACCAGTAACGCTATCCGGCCATCCCACTGGCGCTTGCGTTGCAAGGTCCTTCGTCCCAAGGAGGACATGCAATGCTCATCTGGCTCATCGCGGCCACGCTCGCGGCGCAGGCGACCTCTGCCACACCACAGGCGAACCCCGCCGGGAAGACGCCCGAGAAAATCACGATTACCGGGTGCGTGGAGCGCGCCGATCAGGTGGCGTCGCCCACGGCAACGCTCGGCACGACCGTCGACAGCCTGACGTTCGTGCTGCGGACGCTGCCCACGGAGACGGCCGGGACGAGCGGGTCCGCGCGTCCGGCGACCGACAAGGGCTACCGCCTCGACGGTGACGTCGCGAAGATCAATCCGCACGTCGGCCACAAGGTGGAGATCAGCGGACAGGTCGTCGCGCCGGCCGCCACCAGCGGGACCGCGGGATCGGCGGAGGGCCCCAAGGTGAAGGTCGAATCGATCAGGATGATTGCGGAGACGTGCGGACGGTAACAGGGACTACTCGACCTGCCAGTCCTGCAGCGGCTGCGGCCCCGGCTTGATGCCTTCGAGGTCGGGGTCGACGCCGTTCGCCCGCGTCGGTGAGTTCGCCTTCTGAGCGGCCGCCTCGAGGCGCTTCGCCTGCTTCTCGTTGCGCCTCTCCTGCCGCTGGCGCTCACGCTGCCGTTTCTGTTGGGATGGCCGTGACTTGTTCACGCCACGATTGTACGACGAGACGGCCGTCAGTTCATAATTGATCCGTGCCGTTCGCGAGCCTCGGGCTCCATCCCGATCTGCTGAAGGGCCTCAAAGACCTCGGGTTCACGCGTCCCACCGCCATCCAGGCCGACGCGATTCCGCTCGCGCTCGGCGGGCGCGATCTGCTTGCGTGCGCGATGACCGGCAGCGGCAAGACCGCGGCGTTCCTGCTGCCGATCCTCCACCGCCTGATGGCCGAGCCGCGCGGCACGACGCGCGCGCTCGTGCTGACGCCGACGCGCGAGCTCGCCGCGCAGATCGTCGAGGATCTCGACGACCTCGCCGTCCACACGCCGATCAGCGCGGCCGCCGTCTTCGGCGGCGTCGGCATGGGGCCGCAGGAGCACGCGTTCCGGAGCGGTGCGGACGTGATCGTCGGCACGCCCGGACGGCTGCTCGATCACTTCGCGCGGCCGTACGCGAAGCTCGCCGGGCTGCGCTATCTCGTGCTCGACGAAGCCGACCGCATGCTCGACATGGGATTTCTGCCCGACATCCGCCGCGTGCTGCGCCATCTGCCGCCGCGGCGCCAGACGCTGTTCTTCAGCGCGACGATGCCGCCGCCGATCGCGGAGCTGTCGCGCGAGATGCTGAAGCACCCGGCGACGATCAATCTCGAGCGCAAGTCGGCGCCGGCCGTCGGCATCACGCACGCGGCGTATCCGGTGCCGCAGCACCTGAAGGCGCCGCTGCTCGTGCGGCTGCTGAACGGCGGCGGCATGGACGACGCGCTCGTCTTCACGCGGACGAAGCACCGCGCGAACCGCCTCGCGAAGCACCTCGGCGAGCATGGCGTGAAGGTGGAGCGCATCCACGGCAACCGATCGCAGTCGCAGCGCACCGAGGCGCTCGCCGGCTTCAAGAGCGGAAAGTACCGCGTGCTCGTCGCGACCGACATCGCCGCGCGCGGCATCGACGTCACCGCGCTCGGCCACGTCGTCAACTTCGACGTGCCGGCCGCGCCGGAGGATTACATCCACCGCGTCGGCCGTACGGCGCGCGCGACGGCGACGGGCGCGGCGTTCACGCTCGTGTCGCCGGAGGAAGAGGCGAGCCTGCGCGGCATCGAGCGCGCGATCGACCAGCGTCTGCCGCGCGTGACGCTGCCCGACTTCGACTACGCGGCGCGCGCGGAGGCGCAGGCGCCGGCGCGCGCGCATGGCGGCGGGCATGGCGGGGGAGGCCAGCGTCGCGGCGACGGCCGCGGCGCGCACGCGCCGCGCGGATCCCACGAGGCGCGCGCGCCGCACGACGGCCGGCCGTGGCGCCGCCGGCGCGATCGTCGCCGCTCGTCATGACCCTCATGCACCAGCCCGCCTATCCCGCCGCGCGCATCGTCGCGCTGAAGATCGAAGCGCATTTCGAGCAGCACGTCGTCGAGGCGCGGCGCCGCGGGATCGCCGTCCCCGCCGCGCCGCCGGACGCGCGCACGTTCGAGGCGCTCATCGACGCGGCGTTCTGGGCGAGCTTGCGGCGCGAAGAGAACTACGTGCCGAAGATCTCGATGACGTTCGTCTCGCCCGACGCCGCGCCGCATCCGCTGCGGTTCGAGCGGCCGCTGCCGCTCGAACCGGGCGCGCTGACGAAGGTCGCGCCGGCCGTCGAGCGCCCCGGGATCCATCTGGGCGTGTGGCGCGATCCCGCCGGTCCGGGCGGCGGCCTGTGCGTGTGGGGCACGATCCGCACGCTCCCGCCGCTGTCGGCCGTCGTCGAGGTCGCGGCGCCCGGCCTGATCGTCGTGAAGCACCATCGCGGCGGCGACGCCGGAAAGTTCGTGAACGTCGCCGTGCTCGAAGGCGATCGCATCAAGATCGTCGACGAGCGCGCGTCGAGCCTGCCGGACTGCCCGCCGCTGCTCACCTCGCTCCTCGGGTTCGACTCGCCGGCGTCGTGGGACGCCGCGAGCGACACGGTGAACGTGCTGGTGCAGCTCGCCGTCTCGATGCGCGCGCACGGGCGCGGCGGGCTGCTGCTCGTGGTGCCGGCGAGCGCGGATGCGTGGCAGGAATCGATCGTGCGGCCGATCCCGTACGCCGTGGAGCCGCCGTTTCAGGAGCTGGCGGAGCTGACGCGCGAGCCGCCCGAGACCAAGCGCACGCGCCACTGGCGGGAGACGGTGAACCGCGCCGTGGACGCGGTTGCCGGGTTGACGGCGGTCGACGGCGCGACGGTGATGACGACGGGCTACGAGCTGCTCGCCTTCGGCGCGAAGATCGCGCGGCGGAAGGGATCGCCGCAGGTGGAGCAGGTGACGATCACCGAGCCGGTGGAAGGGGACGTCGCCCAGATTTTGCACCCGACGCAGCTCGGCGGGACGCGGCACCTGTCGTCAGCGCAGTTCGTCCACGATCAACGCGACGCGGTCGCGCTCGTCGCGTCGCAGGACGGACGCTTCACGGTGCTCGCGTGGTCGCCCTGCGAGGCGATGGTCCACGCGCACCGGGTCGAGACGCTACTGCTCTGATTTGCGCGCGCGCGCGGCCTCGGCTTCCGCCCGCGCCGCGTCCGTCTTCGCCGCCCGCGCGGCATCGTCGATCGCCGTGCGGATCTGCGCCAGGTGCGCCTGGTACATCGGGTTCCGGCTGTTCAACGCGGTCGCGCGCTCGAGCTCCGAGACGGCGAGCGAGAGGCGGCGCGCCTTGAACGCGATCCAGCCGAGCGTGTCGTGCGCGTCCGGATCGTCCGGCAGACGGGCCGCCGCGGTCTGCGCGAGATCGAGCGCCTGCAGGAGCCGCGAATCGTCGCTCGCGTAGATGCGCGCGAGGTTGTTGGCCGCGACCGGTTCGGCCGGATCGATCGCGAGCGCCTGCTCGTACGCCGTGCGCGCCTCCGACGGACGCTTCGCCGCGTCGAGCGCGATGCCGAGCGCCGTCCGCGCGGCCGCTTCGTCGCCGTGCTTCGCGGCGTACTGCTGCAGGAGCGTCGCCGCGCGCGCGGCGTCGCCGCGGGCGACGTAGATATCCGCGAGCATCGCGTGCGCGTCGAACGACGACGGATCGATCGCGGTCGCGCGCGTCAGGTAGCGCTCCGCCGTCGCGGTGTCGCCGGCTTCGATCGCCGTCCGCGCCGCGAGCACGAGCGCCTCGCTGCCGTCGGGCGCGAGCGTGAGCGCGCGCGTGACGTGCGCGCGCGCGTCCGCGACGTCGCCGTCGCCGAGCGCGAGCGAGGCGAGCAGGACGGCCGGCTCCGGCCGCGCCGGCTGCGAGACCTCGATCTGCTCCAGCTCGGCGCGCGCACGCGCCTCCTGGCCGTCGGCCATCAGCGCGCGCGCGAGCGTCAGCCGCGCGTTGAAGTCGGCGCCCGCCGCCTCGGCGAACATCACCGCTTCGGCCGGCCGTCCCGCGGCGAGCTTCGTCCGCGCGAGCTGCAGGTTCGCGGCCGCCGCCCACCGGCGGTCCCGCATCATCGCGCGGAACGCGTCTTCCGCGGCCGTGTAGTGCCGCCCCTCGAGCTCGATCGTGCCGACGATGTACTGCGCGACGACCGCGGAGGGATCCATCTGGACGGCGGCGCGCGCCGACGCGAGCGCCGCCTCGGTCCTCTTCTCCGCCTGCAGCATCTGCGCGTCGAGCGTCCACGCCTCGGCCGTCGGACGCTTCTTCATGACGGCGTCGAGCATGCGGCGCGCGGCGGCCGCGTGGCCGGTGTGGAACGCGACCGCCGCGAGGCGCACCTTCGCGTCCGACGCCATTGGGCCCGAGGTGACCGGCTCGAGCAGGCGCCGCGCGGCGTCGTAGCGCCCGGTGGAGAGGTAGTAGTCGGCGAACGCGAGCGTCGACTTCAGCTTCTGGTTCGGCTGCTCGGCGGCGGTGCGCAGGTACGGTTCGGCCGCGGCCTCACGGCCGTTGTTGACGTAGAAGCTCGCGATCGCGCGGTTGGCGATCTCGCTGCGCGGGCTGGCGGCGACGGCGGCCTTCAGCTCGATCTCCGCGTCCGCCGGCCGATCGCTGGCGATGAGGAACTGCGCGAACACGACGTGCGCATCGACCGACTGCGGCGAGCGCGAGACGCCTTCGCGGAAGGCGGCCTCGGCGCCGGCGCGATCGTCGGCCTCGAGCCGCGCGTCGCCGAGCGCCGCGTACGCCGCGGGCTGGTGATCGATCGCGATCGCCGCCCCGAGCTGCGCGAACGCCTCCTCGAACCGGTGCATCTTCGCGAGCGCGCGCCCCGCGAGGACCTGCGCGTCGACGTTCTGCTCGTCGCGCTCGAGCGTCTGCTCCGCGCGGACGAGCGCCTCGCTGTAGCGGCCCGCCGACATCAGCAGCCGGCCCGCCTCGACGCGCGAGTGGCTGTCTTTCGGATCGAGGTCGACCGCGGTGCAGTACGCGCGGTACGCCTCCTCGGCGCGCGCCTGCGCCGCGTAGGCGTCGCCAAGCTTCCGGTACGCTTCGGCCCACGTCGGCTCGCGCTTGATCGCGTTCTTGTACTCGATCACCGCCGCCGAGGCGCGTCCGGCGCGCATGTAGTCGTCGCCGCGCGCGACGGCCGCCCGTATCGTCTGCAGCCGGCTGGTGCAGCCGACCGCGAGCGCCGCCGCGAGAGCGAGGAGGAGCATTCGAGCGCGCATGTTCAACTCCACATGGTCGAGAGCAACGGCAGCAGCCGCCGCGCGAAGGCGATGCCCTGCGCGTCGGCCGTCTGCAGCGAATCCTCGTCGCGCCCGATCGGCACGACGATGCGGACGAGCGCCGCGTCGCTGCGGTGCATCCGGAGGCTGTCGGCGACGAGCCACATTTTGCTGGTCAGCTCGCTCGCGATCAGGCGTCCGTGCACGGCGTACGCGTAGAGCACGAGCGCGCGATCGCGGTTCTTGCGCACGACCATGCGGCGCAGCGGCGTCGCACCGCCGGCGCCGGCGATGTCGGTCGTGCCGATCTCGAGCGGCTCCCAGCCCGTGCCGGGCAGACAGTGCAGCGGCGAATGGATGCTGACGCCGGGCCGCTGCTGCGCGTAGTACGCGACGTAGAGCCCGACCTCGGGCGCCGCTGCTGACGTGAAATAGGTGCGGTTCAAATACGCGTCCGCCGCCAGCGCGCGCTCGGTTTCCTCGTCGAGCGGCGCGGCGTCGTGTCCGCTCCAGTCGCCGATGCGCAGCGGCAGCGCCGTCAGATGCGCTTGCGGCGGTGACGCGGTGCCGCGCGCCGCCTGTGCGAGCGCTCCCGCGGCGACGATCAGCGCGGCGGCGGCGACGGCGCGTGCGCGGTTCATGCCGCCATCGCTCCTTCGACGCGCTCGTGGGCAACCGGCCGCGGCGCGACCGCCTTCTGCATCTGCATCAGCACGGCGACCGAGAGCACGAACGTCACCCAGCCGGTGAACGTGTGCCATCCGCCCGAGGTGACGCGCGGGGTCCACAGCTCGCACGCGATGCCGACCGCGGCGATGCGCAGCCCGTTCATCACGATGGCGACCGGCACGGCGATCGCGACAATCGCGGCGCCGCGCGCGAACGGCGTCCACCGCGACCCGCTGCCGCGCGCCGTCGATCGCGCCGCGGACCACGCGAGCACGCCGGCGATCGCCGTCAAAGACACGAGCGAGCGGAGCCCGCTGCACGCCTCGGCCACTTCGAGCGCCGCCGACGGCAGCTCGAGCACGTTGCCGTCGCGGAAGACCGGGATGCCGCTCGCGGCGAGCGTCGCTTCGGCGATGCGCGACGCCGTCAGCTGCAGCGGCAGCGTCACCGCGTTCACGACGAGCGCCGGCAGCGGCACGGCCATCAGCAGAAACACGAGCGGCGCCGCGGCGAGCCGCGCGGCCGCGCCGCCGGCGACGAACCACAGCGTGCCGGCGATCACGACGACGAGCGAGACGCGCGTGAGGAAGACGTCGGCGCCGAGCTGGCCGGAGAGGTACAGCAGGAGTCCGGCGGCGAGCAGCGCAAGACCTGAGCGGGGAACGCCCGACCGTGCGGCGGCCGCCGCGCCAGCGGCGCGCGCGATCGGTTCACGCCGCTGCCAGACGAGCAGCAGCGCGACGCCCGCGAGCACGAGGCCGTAAGACGCGTCGGGGCTCGACAGCCATTGGCTGCCGAGCCCCGCCAGCGTACCCGCATACAGCCAGGCAATCGCGATCGCGAGCAGAACGATCATCGACTAGATCGCGCGGCGGCGCCGAAGCTCGGTGAGCAGCGCCAGGAAGCCCGTGCCGAGGAGCAGGATCGAAGCGGGTTCGGGATTCGCCGACGGCGAGCTGCTGCCGCCGCCGCCGACGTGCCCGGTGCCGCCCGGATCGAGCGATCCGCCGGGGGCAGGCGCCACGAACGGGTTCGACGGCGCATCCGAGTGGCCGTCGAAGGGATTGGTCGGAGCGGCCACGCTAGGGGTCGCGCTCCCGGCCGGCGCGCCGGGCATCGGCGTCCGGCGCGCGCCCGGACGCGGCGACGGCGTCGTGTGCGTTCTCGCGGCGTGCGCTTCGTGCGCCACATGCGACGCCGACGCTCCGCCGCCCTCGCCGCCGTGGCCGCGACGCGCAAGCGTCATCAGCCGCCAGAGTCCGCCCATGCCGACCGACGGCCCGCCGCCCGATCCGTTGAACCCTCGCGAATCCGATCCGCTGCCCCACGGCTGCCAGCCGCTGCGAGATCCGTCGCGGCGGCCCGCGGCGCCGTTGCCCACGTAGCCGGGTATCGGGGCGACACCGGGAAGCGGATTCGTGTCGGCCGCAGCACGCTGCCCCACGAGGGCGCCGCCGCCGCTGACGCCGCTGGTCCCCGTCGTCGCCGTGCCGCCGAGCGCGGTCGTGTACTGCTCAGGCCCGGAGCAGAACAGACATGCATTGGGCGGGGCGAAGGAGTTCCACATGGCCGCCACAGCCGCAGCCGACCCCAGGATCATGGTCATGAACACGGCCCGCCGGATGGCGGGTTTGCTTGGGAGAAGCATCTGCACCTCGCGCCCCGCGACAGTGCAGGGAAACTGCCAAGATGTCGAGCCCGCCGGGCTGGCCGCCAAGCGGTGTGGAGTCAACGAGTTGCGCATCAACTCGAGCGTTGGTCCGCGCGTCGAGTGGGTGGCGCGGAGCCCTGCAAATGGAAACCTCGTGGGATTCCTAGGTGGTTTGCTTCTCAGCCGGACGGTTCCCGTTTCTCAAAAACTGAAAAAGACCAACAGGTCGATTCCCGCGCGTTCGACGCGGCGGAACGGCGATCGGATGCTCAGCGTCTGCGCGTCGGAGTAGGTGGCGCGGAGGCGAAAGATGCGCGAGATGGCGTATTCGATCGAGGCCTCGTCGTACGGCTCCTGGCCGAACTGGCGGCTGAAACGCGCGACGAGGCCCGGCGCGATCTCCTCGCCGATCGTCAGCTTCGGCCCGCCGCCGAAATCGCCGCCTGGCTCCAGCTCGAGGATGTCGAGCCCCACCTCGCTCTCGATCGCGGCGACGACCTGCGTGGCGAGGAAGCCGGCGGCGAGGGTGCCGGCGCGCACGAGCAGCTGCTGCTGCTGCGGCGCCGTCAGCTGGTTGGTCGAGGTGTTGAAGATGATCAGCGAGAGGATGTCGGACGAATCGAGCGGCGGGATGCTCGAGAGGCGCAGCTCCGGCTGCCGCATCGGGCCGAAGATGCTGACGCGGGTCTCGACGCCCTGAATGATCCGCGTCACCGTCACGTACACGTCCGGGCTCAAATCGCCGCGGAAGTTGATCGAGCTCGCGGGCACGACGTCGAATCGCCGGCCCTGAAAGGCGTACGTGCCGGTGATCGAGTCGAACGATCCCGTGACGAACAGCTGCTGTCCGGGATCTTTGTAGAAGTAGAGATCGCCGGTGACGTGCAGGTTGATGTCGCCGAGGCCGATCGGGGTGCCGGGCGACACCTGCACGTTGTCGCCGATCAGGCGCAGCGTCGCCGGCGAATGGAGCGCGAGATCGAGCGCGAGCCGATCCCACGGGTTGAGCGCCGCGATCGGATCGACGTCCGCGATCGACGCCTCCTGCGTGGCGTACGGCTGAAAGACCGTGCGCGCGAGGATCTCGTCGACGCGCAGCGATCCGCTGGCGATCGTCACGTCGCCGGTGATCTTCGGCGATTCGAAGCGGCCGCCCAGCTGCAGCTTCGCGTCGACGGCGAGGCTCCCGAGCTCGTTGCGCATCACCTGGAAGCGCCGCGCGGTCGCCTCGATTTGCAGCTCGCCGACGCGCAGCTCGTGCGTGGCGAGGCTGCCGTGCACGTCGAGCGGATGGCCGTCCGTGTCCTCGACGTGCAGCGTCTCGACGGCGATGCGCTCGCGCGCCAGGCCGAACTGCGCGCGGATGTTGCGGTAGCGCGATCCGGTGGCCGTGACGAGGAAGCCGGCGTTGGTCACGTCCACCGTCCCGGTGAAGTGCGGATCGCGGCTCGTGCCGATCGCCTTGACGTCGAGCCGCACCTCGCCGGTCACGTTGCGCACGACGTCGGTGAGCCCCTCGACGAGGCCGAGGCCGATCGTGCTCGACTTGATCGTGAGGTCGATCGGCTCCTCCGGCAGATCGCGGTTCACGAGGCCGAGCGGCGCCTTGCCCGCGACGGTGAGCCACACGCCGGGCGCCTGATCGAGGCGCGCGTCGACGTCGAACATCTGCCCGGCCGAGGAAAAGCGCGCCTCGAGCTTCTGGTAGCTGACGCGCTCGACGCGGCCGCTGACGATCGTCATCGTGCCGGACGTCTCGGGCGCGTCGCGCGTCCCGCGAATCGTGACGTCGGCGTTCAGCACGCCGCCGTAGCGCGTCGGCCGCTCGAAGGCGGTCTGCAGCGTGTCGAGGAAGACGTGCTCCGCGGTGACGCGCAGCGCGCCGCGGCCGTCGCTCCGCCACGTGCCGGAGATCCCGATGCGCTGGTCGTTGTTCGGATCGGCGAACACGAGCGGGGCGATCGCGACGCCCTTGTCGTTCCACGAAATGGCCGGCGCGCCCGCCGGCGACGCCGCGAGGCGCCAGGGCGCGCGGCCGAGCGCGATCGTCAGCTCGAGGATCGACGCCTGGCGCTTGTCCGTGTTCAGCACGATCGCGCCCGTCAGCTGGCCGCTGCGCCCCCGCGGCTCGACGACGTGAAGGTCGAAGCCGATGCGCTCGGCGTCGTAGGTGACCGTCCCGGTGACGTCGTTCAACGACTGGCCGGCAATCGTCATGAACTCGCTGTGGCCTTCCATGCGCGCGTTGGCGCGCGCCGGCTCGGACGCCGGCACCGTGGCGTCGTAGTGCACCGTGGTCGTCAGCGCCGCCGCGTCCGGCGCGTTCAGCCGCGTCACGGTCGCGTCGCCGACGGCATGCAGCGCGGAGGAAGGCCCCGTGAGATGCCCTTTCGTGGCCACGACGCCCTCGAGATCGCCGCCGGTGGTCGAGCGGAGCGCGGCGAGATCGGCGCGCGCGACGTCGTACGTGAAGTCCGACGCCGCGGTCTCGCTCAACGCGACCGTGCCGCTGCCGCGGCCTTCGATCGCAGGGCCCGCGACCTCGACCTGCGCGATCGTGAGCATCCCGTTGCGCAGCGTGGCGTCCACGCGGCCGCGATCGATCTCGTAGCCGCGAACGGTCGAGCCCCTCGCGACGAGCGTCCCCTCGACGTCGTAGTCCGCGAGCGTCGTCGACTTCGTGAGGAGATCGCGTGCCGTGACGATCACCTTCCCGGTTCCCGTGAGCGAGGCGGCAAACCGCGGATCGGCGAACGGCACCGCCGGATCGACGCGTTCGAGCCGCCCGCCGTACGACGCGCGCAGCGTTCCGCCGTCGATGTCGATCGTGACGTCGGCGTCGGCGAGCGTGCCCTTGAACATGTCGGCGCGCGCGATGCGGCCGCCGCCGCTCAGGACCAGCGCGGCGCCCGAGCCGGCGCCGTCCACGTGAAAGTGCCCCGACATCACGCCGGCGTAGCGCGGATCGCGCAGCCACGCGACGTCGAGGCCGGCGCCGAAGCGGCCGAAGTCGATCCCGCTGACGTCGCCTTCGCCCGTGTAATGAAACGGCTTCTGCTGGGTGTCGATCGATCCGACCGTGCCGGCGCCGACCGTCGCGCCGAGGAACGACGACTGCGCGAACGCGGCGCGTCCGATGATGAACGGGTTGCTGAAGCGGCCGCTGACGTCGTAGTCGAACGTCAGGCGGCTCTCGACGTGCGGCACCGGCACCTCCGGCGGCACGTCGCGCAAATCGATCCCGGTCGTCGTGCCCTGGAAGCGGTACGGGAACGGCTCGTCGAGGCCGATCGAGCTGTCGCGCGTCGTGACAGTCGCGCCGTACGCGCGCGCGTCGGCTGCGGCGATCAGCACGGCGGTCGACGTGATCTGCCCCCGCGCGCGCAGCTTGTCCGCCGCGTAGCTCATGTACATCGCGTGCGGCCCGTCGAACGTGTAGACGCCGCGCGGAAAATGGCGTCCGAGCTCGAGCGCGAGATCGAACGTGACGCGGCCGGTGACGTCCGACGGCCGATCGGGCCGATTGAGCCACCGCGCGAGGTTCAGACGATCGATGTGCACGTCGCCCGTGCCGTGCCAGCCGGGGACGGACGTGTCGAGCACGAGATGGCCGCTGACGCCGCCGCCGGTGCCGGCGAGCGTCAGATCGGTGCCCATGCGATTGGTCGGACCTTTGAGCGAGACGTCGAACGACGACTCGACGGCGATGTTCTTCAGCCCGCGCAGCACGCCCGACCACTCCTGAAACGCGAACCGCGGCGCGTGGACGGCGAGATCGAGCACCGTCGGCTTGCCGTTCTCGCCGCTGACGATGCGGCCGTCGAGCGTGAAATGGGAGCGCGCGGTGCGGACGGTGAAATGCTCGAAGAACCAGCCGCCGGGTCCGCGCCCGAAGCGGCCGCCGAGCGGGCTCACCGAGAGCTCCGGCTCGCGGCCGAGCCACGAGACGCGCTCGAAGTCGAGCGACCAGCGCACCGGCACGTACGTGAACGAGAACTGCGCGTCGAGCTTCCGGAAATCGGTGGGCACGTGCGCGGCGCCGAAATCGAGCGGGTCGTGCAGAAGCACGCGCCCGTCGTCGATCTCGATCGACTGGATCGCGATCGGACGCCCGGGGCCGGTGCGCTCTTCCTCGCGCGACTCGCGCTTGACGAGCGCGCCGAGATCCCAGCGCCCGTCGGGCAGGCGCGCCGCTTCGACGTGCGGCCGGATCAGGCGCACGCGGCGGATCACCGTGCCGCGGTCGACGAGCTCGCGGATGCTGTAGGAGAGCGAGACTTCGTCGATGTGCACGAGCGTACGGCCGTCGCGCGCGAGCGTGATGTCGCCGAGCTGCAGGCCGCGAAAGAGCGACCCTTCGAGGCGGCCGATCGTCAGCGTCGCCGTCAGATAGTCGTTGGCCTGCCGGACGATCAGATCACGGATGCGGTTCTTTGCCCACCCGGTTTCGACGGCCGCGATGCCGACGCCGACGATGATGAGCAGCACCGCGACGACACCGACGAGCGCTCTGGCCAGCCAGGCGGAAACGGATCGCAGGCGTCGGAGCCGAGGCACCGATCCGATGGTATCAACGGCCGTGCCACGGGCGCGCGGCTACGAGGCGCGGCAGTGGGAGCGCACGAGCGACAGCAGGCGATCGAAATCGAGCGGCTTCTTCAGGAAGGCGGTAGCGTCGAGATTGCCCGCCCGCGCCTGGTCGAGCGCGGACAGCACGATCACCGGGACCGGCGCGATCGCGGGATCGGCCTGCTGGTGCCGCCGGAATTCCCAGCCGTCCATGATCGGCATCATGAGGTCGAGCAGGATGACGTCGGGCTTGGCGGACTGGTGGTGGAGGTATTCGAGCGCCTCGCGTCCGTTGGCGACGGCAGCCGTCTCGAAGCCCTCGAGCGTCAGGAGCTGGGCCATCATCTCGCGTAGGTCCTCGTCGTCTTCGACGATCAGCACCGGACAATGAGAGTTGCCGCGCGCCATCATGTAAGCTCTGCCGGTCGGTCGGTCATGCGCCGTTCGGTCGTACAACCGGGTGATTATATAAGGGAGCCGCCCACGTTCTGACATGCGAAAGCATTCTCTCCACGACGCCGGGCTCGGCGCGCTGGCCGCCGTCCTCGTCTTCGTGGTGCTCTTCTGGCGGCTCGGCGAAGCGACGTTCTGGGATCCGGACGAGGCCCACTACGCCGAAACGTCGCTCGAGATGATCGCGACGGGAGATTGGTGGGCGCCGTTCTACAACGAGCAGCCGTTCTTCGACAAGCCAGTTCTGTTCCACCAGCTGCAGGCGTCGGCCATGCGGCTCGTCGCCGATCCCGAGCTCGGCGCGCGCGCGGTGTCGGCGCTCGCCGCGCTGGGGTTGATCCTCGTGACGCGCTGGTTCGCCGCGACGCTGATCTCGCGCGCCGTCGCCGACGTCGCGGCGCTCATGCTCGGCGGCAGCCCGGGCGTGTTCGCGCTCGCGCGCTACGCGATCCTCGACACGCTCTTCACGTTGTTCACCTTCGGCGGCGCGGCGTGCCTGGCCGTGGCCGCGCTTCGCGATCGCGCGCGGCTGCAGTGGCTCGGGTACGTCGCGCTCGCGCTCGGCGTGCTCGTGAAGGGACCGATTGCGCTCGTCCTGGCAGGGCTGACGTTCGTCGTGCTGATCGCGGCGTCGCCCGACCTGCGCCGCCGCCTGCTCGGCCTGCACTGGATCCTCGGGTTGCTGCTCATCGTCGCGATCTCGGCGCCGTGGTTCGTCTACATGTACGTGCGGTTCGGGCAGGCCTTCGTCGAAGGGTATGTCCTCGACGAGAACGTCCGGCTCTTCGCGTCGACCCGCTTCGCGAACCAGCCGGGCTTCTGGTTCTACTTCCAGATTCTCGCGACGGGTCTGCTGCCGTGGACCGGGCTGCTTGTCGGCCGCATGGTCGACGACGTGCGGTGCGTCTGGAGCGGCCGCCGCGTCGATCACGTCGAGACGATGCTCTGGGCGTGGACGCTGGCGATCGTCGGCTTCTTCACCGCATCGACGTTCAAGCTCGATCACTACGTGTTTCCGGCGGCGCCGGCGCTGTGCGTGCTGTGCGCGCGCGCGTGGACCGACGTCCGCCTGCATCATCGCGACCCGTCGACCGCGGCGTCGCGCATCGGCCTGTACTTCATCGGCCCGTTCCTCGTCGCCATCGGCGTGGGCTGCGGCTACTTCCTGATCGCGCGCCTGGCGCTGCCGCGCGCGGCGATCGTCGTCCCGGTCGCGCTGACGCTTGCCGGCGCGCTGCTCACGGCGCTCGCCAACGTCCGCGGCGCGCTGCCGCCGCGCGTGCCGTGGCTCGTGACGGGCGCGCTCATCGTCACCTACGCGGGCGTCGTCGCGTTCGTGATGCCGGCGCTCGAGGGCCGCAAGGTGGTTCCCGACATCGCGCAGTGGGTGGCCGCGCGCGCGGTCGACGCCGATCGCATCGCGACCTACCGGATGAATCGCTGGACGCCGGCGTACCGCTTCTACGTCGGCCGCCACGTGCACATGCTCGAGGATCCGGTCGAGGCCGAGCATTTCTTCGGCAAGCCTGAGCCGTTCTACTGCGTGATGCGGCGCAACGCGTACGACGAGTTCGTCGCGCAGGGCGCGCGGCTCGAGGTCCTCTACGAGCGCGAAGGGATGACGGCGACCACGGGAAGGGCGCTGTGGCGATCGCAGACGCCGATGGCGCGGTTCGTCGTGGTCGCGAAGGCGCGCTAGAATCAGCGGATGCGAACCCTGGTCCGCGCCTTCCTGATCGTTCTCGCCGCGACCGCGATCGCCGGCGCGCAGCGCGGCGGCGACGCGCCGCCCGCCGACGCCGGTCCGTTCGGCGCGCTGCGCTGGCGCAGCCTCGGGCCGCCGCGCGGCGGGCGATCGCTCGCCGTGGCCGGCAGCGTCGCGCGGCCGTACGAGTACTACATGGGCGCCACCGGCGGCGGCGTGTGGAAGACCGTGGACGGCGGCGTCACGTGGCGCCCCGTCACCGACGGACAGATTCACAGCTCCTCGGTCGGCGCCGTCGCCGTCGCGCCGTCGAATCCCGACGTCGTCTACGCCGGCACGGGCGAGCCCGACATCCGCGGCAACATCATCCAGGGCGACGGCGTCTACAAGACGGCCGACGGCGGCAAGACGTGGACGCACGTCGGCCTCGCCGACACGCAGAACATCTCGCGCATCCGCGTCCATCCGACGAGCGCCGACGTCGTCTTCGTCGCGGCGTTCGGCCACCACGCGGCACCGAATCCCGAGCGCGGCGTCTTCCGATCGAAGGACGGCGGCAAGACGTGGGAGAAGGTGCTGTACCGCGATCCGAAGACGGGCGCGATCGACCTCGTGATCGATCCGAACAATCCGCAGGTGATCTACGCGGCGCTGTGGGAGGCGTACCGCAACTCATGGGAGATGTCGAGCGGCGGCCCCGGCAGCGGCATCTTCAAGTCGACCGACGGCGGCGATCACTGGACCGAGATCTCCCGCAATCCCGGCCTGCCGGCGGGCGCGCTCGGCAAGATCGGCCTCTCCGTGTCGGGCGCCGACTCGAGCCGCCTATACGCGCAAATCGAAGCCGAAGACGGCGGCTTCTTCCTGAGCGACGACGCCGGCGCGACATGGAAAAAGGCGAACGAGCGGCGCGATCTTCGCCAGCGCGCGTTCTACTACACGCGCGTGTACGCCGACCCGAAAGCGAAAGACACCGTCTACGAGCTGAACGTCAACTTCCACAAGTCGACCGACGCCGGCAAGACGTGGACGCTGATTCGTCCGCCGCACGGCGACAATCACGACATGTGGATCGCCGCCGACGATCCCAGGCGGATGATCGAGGCGAACGACGGCGGCGCGAGCGTGTCGGTGACCGGCGGCGAGACGTGGACCGCCGAGACGATGCCGACGGCGCAGTTCTACCACGTGATCACGACCACGCACGTGCCGTATCACGTCTGCGGCGCGCAGCAGGACAACAGCACGGCGTGCGTCTCGAGCCGCCCGCCGCAGGGCGGCCCCGGCGGATCGGGCGGCGGCGCCGATCAGGTGTTCTATTCGGTCGGCGGCGGCGAGAGCGGCTACATCGCGAGCGACCCGCGCAGCCCCGACATCTTCTACGCGGGCAGCTACGGCGGCCTGATCACGCGGCTCGATCGACGCACCGGTCAGGAGCGGGAGATCAACCCGTACCCCGACAACCCGATGGGCTACGCGTCGGCCGACATCGCCGAGCGCTTCCAGTGGACGTTTCCGATCGTCATCGCGCCGACCGACCCCAACGTGATCTACGTCGGCTCGCAGCACGTCTGGAAGTCGACCAACGAGGGCCAGAGCTGGACGAAGATCAGCCCCGACCTCACGCGCCACGATCCGAAGACGATGGGCGCCTCCGGCGGCCCGATCACGAAGGACAACACGGGCGTCGAAACGTACGCGACCGTCTTCACGATCGCGCCGTCGCCAAAAGACGCCGGCGTGATCTGGGCCGGCTCCGACGACGGCTACGTGCAGGTGACGCGCAACGGCGGCACGAGCTGGAAGAACGTCACGCCGAAAGGCGTCGGCGACTTCGCGCGCATCAGCCTCGTCGAAGCGTCGCCGTTCCGCGCTGCCACGGCGTACGTCGCGGCGAACCGCTATCAGCAGGACGACTTCAAGCCGTACGTCTTCCGCACCGACGATTACGGCGAGACGTGGATGGCCATCACCACCGGCGTGGCGCCCAACGATTTCGCGCGCGCGATCCGCGAGGACAAGAAGCGCGAGAAGCTCCTGTATCTCGGGACCGAGCACGGCATCTACGTCTCCTTCGACGACGGCGCGAAATGGGAGTCGCTGCGGCAGAACCTGCCCGACACGCCGGTGCATGACATCGCGGTGGAGGAGCGGGATCTCGTGATCGCGACGCACGGCCGCGGCTTCTACGTGATGGACAACATCTCGCCGCTGCGGCAGGGCGGGATTCAAACGACGACGAACTTCCACGTCTACAAGCCGGAGGACGCGCTGCGCGGGGTGGATCGCGGCGTCGCCGTCGACTACTACCTGAAGCAGCCCGCGCAGAAGGTGACGATGGAGTTCCTCGACGCGCGCGGCAGCGTGATTCGCACCTTCACCGGCACGCCCGCGGATGCCGAGCGGAAGCCGCCGCCCGCCGGCGGCGGCGACGACGAAGGCGGCTTCCGCCGGGCGCCCGATCCGAAGCCGCCGGTGGGCGCCGGGCTGCACCGCGTGTCGTGGGATCTGCGCTATCCAGGCGCGACCGAGTTCCCCGGCTTGATCATGTGGGCGGCGAGCTCGCGCGGGCCGATCGCGCCGCCGGCCGCGTACCAGGTGCGTGTGACCGCGGACGGGCAGACGGCGACCGAGCGGTTCGCGATCAAACGCGAGCCGCACGTGCTGAAGGACGTCAGCGATCAGGATCTGCAGGAGCAGTTCGATCTCGCGATGAAGGTGCGCGACAAGGCGAGCCAGGCCAACGAGGCGGTGCTCCTCATCCGCGGCATCAAGCAGCAGGTCGTCGATCGCCGCGGGCGCCTCGACGCGAAGAAGGACGCGGCGACGCTGCGCGCGCTCGAGGACTTCGACAAGCAGCTGAGCGCGATCGAGGAGGAGATCTACCAGGTGCGGCTGCAGAGCAGCCAGGATCCGCTCAACTTCCCGATCAAGTTGAACAACAAGATCGCCGCGCTGCAGGGCGTGATCGAGAGCGCCGATGTCAAACCGACCGAGCAGGCGTACTCCGTGTTCCGCACGCTGTCCACGTCGCTCGACGAGCATCTCGGACGGCTCGACACGGCGACGAAAACTCGCATGCCGTCGGTGAACCAGCTGCTGCAGCGCCTGAAGCTGGAACCGTTGAAGGCGGAGCCGCTCAAGGCTGACGCCGCGAAAGCGTCAACGCAACCGTAGCTGACAGTGGCAAGGCAGGAGGGCAGAAGGGCAGGAAGGCAGAAGTTCAAGGCAGAAGGGTGGGAAGGCGGAAAGGACGAAGGCGGGAGGATGGAAGGCCGAAAGGGAAGGGCGGGAAGGCAGCGAAGGGAAGGCAGGAAGGGAAGGCAGGAAGGGGAGAATGCAAAAACCGCGTACTCCACGATCTGATAAGCGGCAGATCGTGCGATTTTTCGACTCGAATTCGCGAAATCGTTAGTGTTTTCGAGTGGCAGGGCGCCTGCATCGTCGTCGCAGCATGAATCAGTGGCGCGAAGAGATGAAGGCGCGGACGCATGAATTTTCGGTCGGCGTGATTCTGTTGCTGCAGACGATTCCAGAGCGCACCGACACGAGGCGCGTCAAGGATCAACTGGCGGGAGCCGCGTCGGGTCTGGATCTGAATTGGCGCGCCGCCTGCCGCGCGCGCACTCACAAGGAATTCACCGCCAGGCTCGGAACAGTTCTCGAAGAAGCCGACGAAGCCGAAGGCTGTCTCGACACCATCTGGGACGCGCGCCTCAGCACCACCGAAGAAGCGAAGCGCCTGCGCGCGGAATCAAAGGAGCTGCGTTCGATCTTCGCGAAGGCCGCTCGTACCGCTGAACAAAACGAACGCGCGGCCACCGACAATCGGCGGAACAGACACGCTCCATAAAACTTTCAGCCTTCCAGCCTTCCAGCCTTCCAGCCTTTCATCCTTCCGCCTTTCATCCTTCCGCCTTTCATCCTTCCGTCCCTCTGCCTTCGTCATTCCATCCTTCCCGCCTTCCCGCCTTGAATTCCTGCCTTCCTGCCTTGCTGCCTTCCTGCCTTGCCGATATCATCGTGTGTGCGTGTCGCGCGGCGATTCCAGATCTCGGGTCGCGTGCAGGGCGTCGGCTTCCGCTACTTCGTCGAGTCGGCCGCGATGCGCGAAGGGCTCCACGGCTGGGTGCGCAATCGGGCTGACGGCTCCGTCGAAGCGCACGCGGAGGGTGATGCCGAGGCGTTGGAGCGCTTCGAGCGCGCGCTGCGGCACGGGCCGCCGTCCGCGCGCGTCGACGAGGTCCGCGTCGACGCGATGAACCCGAGCGGCCGCGACACAGGATTCTCCGTCACATGACCAGCGACGATCTCAAGAGCAAGATCCGCCACGTCCCCGACTTCCCCAAAGCGGGCATTCTCTTCTACGACATCACGACGCTGCTCCAGGACCCCTCCGGCCTGCGCGCCGCGATCGACGGCGTCGCGCGGCCGTTCGACGGCCAGGGCATCGACATCGTCGTCGGCATCGAGAGCCGCGGCTTCATCTTCGGCGCCGCCGTCGCCGATCGGATCGGCGCCGGCTTCTCGCCCGTGCGCAAGCCGGGCAAGCTGCCGTCCTCGTGCGTGCGCGCCAGCTACGATCTCGAGTACGGCACCGACACGCTCGAGATGCACGCCGACGCCGTCGGCAAGGGCCAGCGCGTGCTGATCGTCGACGATCTGCTCGCCACCGGCGGCACCGCGCGCGCGACGGTCGATCTCGTCACGGGACTCGGCGGCGACGTGCGGGGCCTCTCGTTTCTCATCGAGCTCGTCGCGCTGAACGGCCGCGCCAGGCTGCCGGGGCTGAACGTGAACGCGGTGCTGAAGTACTGACACTGCGCGCCGCAATCAAATGGCGACTGTTTTCGCGTCGCTGATCGTAGCGGCGTCCGTACTGTGGGGCGCGCGGATGGTGGCGGCGGAGATCCGCGCAGCGCGCGAGGCCGCGGCGCGCGCGCGGGCGGCGGCGCTCCTGGATCTCTTCGCGCCCGCCCTCGCCGCCGCCGATCGCGATCCGCGCGCGTATCTGGTGTGGCAGCCGATCGCCCGGATCGCGCGCCAGCTCTTTCCCGACGAGGCCGCCGCGCTCGACCGCGCCGCCGGCGGCGTCTTCCCGTTCCCGGCCGATCGGCTGCAGGCCGCGCACGCGCAGTGGACGGCGGACTGGCTCGCCTGGGAGCGCGCGCACGACGCGGAGTACAAGCTGAAAGCCGCGGCTGCCGCCGCGGAGCTCGCCGCCGCGGGCGGTTCCGAGGTCGCGCGCGGCAAGGCCGACGCCGTCGAGCGCGAGAAGCTCGATCTCTATCAGCGCAAGTACGCCGAATACGTGCGCGTCGCCAAGGCCCTCCAGGCGCTCCAGCCGTGATCCGTTTTCGATGTGGATGTCTCAGAACGGCGCAGGTCGAGCTAAGTTTCAGGTTCGCAGATCGTTATAGCCGCTAGGCGCCGAAATGGCGCCTAGTCGTGTGCAGCGTCCGCACACTGGGGCCGCACATCGGCCACGGGCCCTATTCCGCACAACTCACTTCATCACAGCAGCTTACGGCCATCGGCCGTCGTCCGGCTGAGCCTGGCTGACGATTTGCTATTTGGAACACAAACGTCCATGCAGGACGTCTGTGTCCCCTTATGACTATGAAACGTAGGCTCCCAGCAGTCGCCGCGATTGTCGTTCTCTCTGCCCTCGGGCTGCGCGGCGCGCAGCCGGACCATCACGCGCATCTCTCTCTCGACCTGCAGCGCCACGTCGCGCGGCAGGCGAAGGATCGCACGCGCGTCGTCGTGCATGGAGATGCCGCGACGGTCGACGCGCTCGCCGCACGCCACCACGTGGAGGTGGTGCGCCGCCTCGAGCACGGCGCGGTGTTCAGTGCGAACGCCGCCGAGATCGCGGAGCTCGCGTCCGATGCGGGCGTCGATCATCTGTCCGGCGACGTGCCCGTTCGCACCTGGATGTCGGTGTCGAACGTGTCGACCGCGGCCGACCAGACGCGTGCCGGCGTGGGAGGGTTTCTCGGCATCGGCGCGATCGCGGGCGTCACGGGGCAGGGGATCGGCGTCGCCGTGATCGACTCGGGCATCTCGGCGCACGCGGCGCTGTCGAAAAAAGTCGTCGCGAACGTGAGCTTCGTCACCGGCGATGCGGGCGTCGCCGACGTGTACGGGCACGGCACGCACATCGCCGGCATCATCGCCGGCCAGGCGAGCGCCGCGACCTACGTGACGAAGCTGTACACCGGCGGCATCGCGCCGGGCGCGAACCTGATCAACGTGCGCGTCCTCGGCGCCGACGGCACGGGGCTGACGAGCGACGTGATCGCCGGCATCGAGTGGGTGATCGCGAACAAGGCGAAATACAACGTCCGCGTGATCAACCTGTCGCTCGGCCACCCGGTGAACGAGCCCTCCGCGACCGATCCGCTGTGCGAGGCGGTCGCCGACGCCGTCAACGCCGGCATCGTCGTCGTTGTCGCCGCGGGCAACTCGGGGAAGAGCGCCGACGGCCACATGGTGCTCGGCAGCATCACGTCGCCCGGCAACGCGCCGCTCGCGCTGACGGTCGGCGCGCTGAACACCTTCGGCACGGTGAAGCGCGCCGACGATGCGGTGACGAGCTACAGCTCGCGCGGTCCGACGCGCTTCGATCTGATCGTGAAGCCGGACGTCGCGGCGCCGGGCAACAAGATCGTGTCGCTGCAGGCGAACGGATCGTATCTGTCGACGTTCTATCCGGCGCTGCACACGGCGGGCTCGGGCACCAACGCGTACATGACGCTCAGCGGCACGAGCATGGCGGCGCCGATGGTGAGCGGCGGCGTCGCGCTGCTGCTGCAGGGAACGCCGGGCGCGTCGCCCGCGCAGGTGAAGCTCGCGATCCAGAACGGCGCGACCTACGTCAACAGCGGCGGTCTGCTGGGCGCCGGCGCCGGCAGCGTGAACTTCTGGGCGTCGCGCAAGCTGGCGTCGAGCGGCCTCGTGGGCGGCCTCCTCAACACGGTCGTTGGCGGCCTCGGCGTCAGCTCGAGCGGCGCGTCGTACTGGGATTCGGGCACGCTCGGCGGCCGTCTCTACAACGGCGTCGGCATCCGGCTGCTGTCGGTCCTCGAGGCGCCGCTCGCGTGGCTGAACCCGGGGATCCTGCACTACGGCGATCTGAACCTGATCGGCCTGCTGAACCCGCTCGCGTCGCTTCAGCCGAAGTGGCTGCAGTACGGCGAGGTCGCGGGTTGGACCGGCAACGACACGATCATGTGGGGCGACACGATCTACGACCCGCAGGGTCAGACGATCATGTGGGGGGACGCCTACACCGACGACACGACGATCATGTGGGGCGACGCGATGAGCCCCGACGCCGACCCGCAGTAGGCCGATGAGCGCTCCCGTCCGGACGCCTCAGACCGCGCGCCAGCTGCGCGCGTACCTGACGACGGTCGCCGCGGCCGGCGCGGTGGCGCTCGTCTACTCGCTGGTGACGGCGCTGCGATCGCCGATGCCGCTCGCGTGGCTCGCGCTCGGCGGCCTCGCGCTCGTCCTCGGCTGCTTCCGCCTGCGCTTCTCGTCGGTCTCGGCGAACATCTCGATCGACGACACGTTCCTGATCTCCACCGCGCTCTTGTTCGGCCCCGCGCCAGCGACGCTGTCGATCGGCATCGGCGCCTGCGTCCTCTGCTGGCGGCGGAAGCGGCCGTTGCGTCAGCTCACGTTCAACACGGCGGCGCTCGCGCTGTCGATGTGGGCAAGCGCCTCCACCTTCTTCGCGCTCGCCGGCGTGGAGCCGCTCGCGATCGGGCAGGCGCCGATCACGCCGCTCGTCGCTCCGCTCCTCGCGCTCACCGTCGTCTACTTCGTCATGAACTCGGGGCTGACGGCGCTGGCGATCGCGCTCGACAGCCGGCAGTCGCCGGTCGAGGTCTGGAAGAAGAACTTCCGCTGGCTGTGGCTCGGCTATCTCGGCGCGGCGTCGGTGGCGTTCTGTCTGATCCTGCTCGTGCAGCAGCGGAGCGTCGCGGCGGCGGCGATGGTGCTGCCGCTCGTCGCCGTCTTCCACGTCACGCTGCGCGCGACGTTCGGGCGCCTCGAGGACGCCAAGCGGCACCTCGGCGACATGGACCGGCTGTACCTGTCGACGGTCGAGACGCTCGCGATGGCGATCGACGCGAAGGACGACTGCACGCACAGCCACGTGCGCCGCGTCCAGGCGTACGCGGTCGGCCTCGCGCAGGCGCTTGGCGTCGCCGACGAGGCGTCGCTGAAGGCCGTCGAGGCGGCGGCGCTGCTGCACGACACCGGCAAGCTCGCGGTGCCGGAGCACATTCTCAACAAGCCGGGCAAGCTCACCGAGGCCGAGTTCGAGAAGATGAAGCAGCACGTCGACGTCGGCGCGGACATCCTGTCGCTCGTCGAGTTTCCGTATCCGGTCGTGCCAATCGTGCGCGCGCACCACGAGAACTGGGACGGCACCGGCTACCCGCGCGGCATTCGCGGCAGCGACATCCCGCTCGGCGCGCGGATCCTGTCGGTGGTCGACTGCTTCGACGCGTTGACATCCGATCGCCCGTACCGCCGCAAGATGACCGACGAGGCCGCGATCGAGATCCTGCTCGAGCGCCGCGGGCGGATGTACGACCCGCAGGTCGTCGACACGTTCATCCGCGTGTACCGCGACATCAACGTCGCCGGCGCGGAGACGACGGAGCACCGCGAGGTGCTGCAGAAGATCACGCAGTCGCGCCAGCCCGATCTGCCGCCGGCCTTCGAAGCGGCGCGCGAGACGGCGGCGTCGGCGGGCGTGCTCGCGTTCGTCAGCCTGGCGCGCGTGGCCTCGGGCGATGCGCGCGTCGCCGACGTCCTCGCGCTCTGCTCGCAGCTGGTCGTCGACATGACGCCGGGCACCACCGGCGCGTGGTACATCCCCAATGCGGCGCGCGACGTGCTCGTCGCGGTGGACGCGTTCGGTCCCGCGGCGGCGACGCTGCGGGGCGCCACGATCGCGATGGGCGAGCGGCTCACGGGGTGGGTCGCCGCGCAGCGGCAGCCGATCGTCAACTCCGACGCGGCGCTCGATCTCGGCCTGCGCGCCGAGGGTCCGCTCCAGGCGGCGCAGTACTGCGTCAGCGTGCCGCTCGTCTGCGGCGACGCGCTCGCCGCCGTCCTCACGCTGTACGGCGCCGAGCCGTTCAAGGACGACACCGGCCGCCTGCTGCAGATGATCGCGCCGCACGTCGCGACGTGCATTGCCGCGGCGGCTGCCGCGCCCGCGCCGTCCGACAAAGCCGCGGGTCCGGGATCGGCCGCGCTCCGCCTCGTCTCCGTCCGCTGACCGCTCGCGGCGCTCCCGCGCCGATCGTCTCGCGCGCTACACTAGGCTGTCATGCGCAACGGTCTCTTGGTTGGGCTCATCACGGTGATGGGCGCGGTCGCAGCGGCGCAGTCCGGCCGTCAGCCTGCGCGATCCGCGCAGCCGCCGGCAAGCGCCTGTCCCGCCGGCGCGAAGCCCGCGAATCTCGATTTCACGCTGAAGGATCTCGACGGCAAGGACGTCCGCCTCGCCGACTACAAGGGCAAGGTGGTGCTGCTCGATTTCTGGGCGACGTGGTGCGGGCCGTGCAAGGTCGAGATCCCGATCTTCGCCGAGCTCTACACGAAGTACAAGAGCCGCGGCTTCGAGGTCGTCAGCGTCGTGTTGCTCGATCGGTTCGCGAACGCGAAGCCGTTCGCGGCCAAGATGAACATGAATTATCCGGTGCTCGACGGCGATCCCGATCAGGATCGCATCGACGACGCGTACGGGCCGCTGTTCGGGTTGCCGATCTCGTTTCTCATCGCGCGCGACGGCCGCCTGTGCCGGAAGCATCTCGGGCTCCCCGGCATGCAGGGCACGAAGGAGCCCGACGCGAAAACCGTGAAGGCCATCTTCGAGTCGGAGGTGACGGCGCTGCTCCGGTGAGCGCGGCCGATCAGCCGTCGCCGCTCTGCGACTCCGCGACGGACGCGCACCACGTGTGCTTGCACCGCTTGCAGGTGAACCACACCACGCGGTCCTCGGCGATCTCCTTCGCGGTGACGGCAATCGCCGCACACTTCGGGCATGGCGGCGGATACGAGTCGCCCTTGGGTAACCCCATGATCCCTCGCAGTTTTCGGTAGGGGTCCATCCTAGGGGCGCCTCGGGCACGTGACCATTGCCCGAACGTGGGATGTGCGCCCCGTGTGCGGGCCGCACGCCGCATTAGGGCGCTACACGCATCGCAACGGTGCAGCGTCCTGGTCGACCGCGTGCGTCGCGCAAGGCTCTCGCGCTTCAATACCAATCGGTCGAGCGCATCATCGAGCGGCTCGATCAACTGAAGCGGCTCCCGCACGACGCAGCCGCCTACCCGTCGGGGCTCGATGATGTGCGCGGGATCGTGCGCGAGCTGTCACGCCCGCGAAACGGTGAGACGGACGATGGGAGGCCCGATCGTCTAAACTGTTGTGGCACTTCTGGATGCGCCCGTAGCTCAGCGGATAGAGCACCCGCCTCCTAAGCGGGGGGCCGCCGGTTCAATTCCGGCCGGGCGCGCCAACCCTTTCGCATAGCCGCCGCTTCGAGTAAACGGCCGTAATCCGCGTCCGGCACATCCTCAACCCCGATACGCTCCGTGCCCCTGCCGGCGTTGCGCACCAAGTCGTCAAAGGTCGCCGCCGCAAGGGGCTTGCAGGCCATGCCCGAGAACAATTTGTCGAAGCGCGTCGGCCCTTCGAAGTCATAGCCGCAGCCATCGGCGCGCGGCGTGAAGGTCAGACGACCGCGCAGGACGCGCTGCAGGACCGTTCGTCCTTGCGTCGTTGAGGCGCGCAGCAGCCGTCGCCATTCCGCCAGCCGGCTCTCGATGACCGCCGCAGGCAGGCGCGGCACCGGTCGCATGTTGAGCAGTTCGGTCGTGATCGCGCTCAGGCGCTCTTGCAGCTCCTTGAGCCGCACGAGCAGCGCGGCCGGCGTATCCGTGCCGCTCTCAATCGCAGCGACCAACCGCGCGATGCGCTTCTCGATGTCCTTGCGTTCGGCGTCGAGCGTCTGCTTCCTGTCGGTGATGTCGTCGCGCTCCGAGAAGAGGATGACCGATTCGACGGCCTCCGGCGTGAGCGCGTGCTCCTCGACGGCCTGCAGCACCTCTTCGTTCATATCCTCCACCGGCATCCGCAGCGCGTTCGTGCAGGTGCCGTTCATGCGGTGCCGGTGGCAGATGTAGTAGGGAATCTGCGGTCGGCCGCGCGTCGTGCCGCGTTCGACAATCAGGCCGCCGCCGCACAGACCGCAGGTGGCAAGGCCGGCCAGGAGGTTCAAGGCGGCATGCTTCGGCGGTCGGCCAGAAATGCGGCCGCTGGAGAAGCGGAGCGCCTTCCCCTCCGTGTCGCCGCGCCGCTCGGCGACGCGCTTCCACAATGCCTCGTCGATGATGCGGAGCGCCTCGTTGGTCGTGCGAATCCATTCCGACTCCGGTCGGTCGCTCGGTGCCCATTTCCCGCCGCTGTCGCGCTTCCGCGTCTTGTTCCACACGACCACGCCGCGATAGGTCTCGCGCATGAGCACGGTGCGCACGGTTGACGCACCCCAGCCGACCACCGGGGCGAGGCCGTCAGTGCGTCGGGCATGTTTCGGCGCCGCTGCGCCTTCGGCGGTGAGGAGCGCGGCGATGCGTTTCAGTCCATAGCCCGAGTCATACAGTTCGAAAATGCGCCGCACGACTGCCTCTTCGACCGGGTCGCGGACGCGTTCAACGTGGGAGCGAAGCGGACGGCCGTCGCGGTCGACGCCGTTGAAGACATCCTGGTTGCGATAGCCGAAGACCCGGCCGCCGACGACACGGCCTGCGCGATGCAGGCGCGTGTGTGCTTCGTGAACGCGCTCGCTCGTTTCCTCGCGCGCCTTTTCGTCGGTGAAACCCTGCAGCGCTCCCACGACCTTGTCCATCGCGTTGCGAGGCGTCAGGGACTTGCCGTGCATATACTCGAATATCTCGACGCCGGCCTCGGCCAATTGCTTGATGACGTAGCTGGTTTGCGACATCTCGCGGCCGATGGTTTTCCGCTCGCTGACAATGAGCACGCCGAAGGGCGGGCGCGGCAGCGTCCCCATCATCCGCATGAAGCCGGGGCGCTTCTCAAACTCCGCACCCGAGATGCCATCATCGACGAAGATGAGGTCATCGGCGACCTGCCAGCCGCGCGTGCCCGCGAAGGCACGCGCGTTCTCGACCTGCCGCACGACGGACTTGGCTTCGTCGGCGACATTCTGCTCGGTGCTGCGTCGCGCATAAATCGCGGCCCTCATCGCTTGCCCTTGCCGCCGGCCTTCGGCTGCGGTGCGGCGAGCTGCGCCTTCGGCATGGCCGCAACGACGCGCTCGGCGGGCTGCGGTGCGGCGAGGCGCGCCTTCATCTTCGCGACGCTCGCCTCCATCTTTGCCAGCCGCTCGGCCGGCGTCATCTTCGGCATGGCCGCCAACCGCGCCTTGCGCTCCTCGGGCGTTTCCTTCACCTTCGGCGCCGCGAATTCGCCGATGAGGGTCAGGCGCTCGGGCACGGCATTCAGGGGGAAGAGCGCTCGGAAGAATTGCACGCTGCCCGGCCGACCTTCGATGTTGAAGATGACGAGGCGCGGGTTCTTGCGCTGGGCGGGGTTGCGCGTGAGGGTGATGTCCATTTTGGTTGCTGCTCCTGCTTCTGGCCGGCGATATGGCCGGCTCCGTGACGTTGCCTCGTCCCCGAGAGAGAAGCAACCCAGCGCTCGAGTTCGTTGTATGTCGGTCAATGCCCTCGCAGAGCACGGGGGCATTCACGCGCTACGTACACCCGGCAGGCGATGGCGTTGTGCAAAACCGTACAGGCCTCCAAACGTGCTCAGGCGTATGTTCACGTACGGAATGACAAAGCTCCAGCTCGAAGCACGTTTCCAAGCGCAGGCGCTTGAACTGGCGAACCTCCGTGTAGCACTGGACACGATGCGCACGGAGCAGATCACGCAGTTCACGCGCATCGCGCAGATGCAGGCAGAACTTGACCTCCTGCCGCACGCGCGCCGCCGTCGGCTCTCATTGAGCGCATCGCTGCCGGTTCCGCCTAACGGCAATGGACGCGCGCATCTGCCTCGCACCTGAGGCTATATATGGGAGCGTGGCGAGACGCGCGATAATCAGAGTTGGGCGGATGCCGATGCCGCGCGGAAAGAGGTCAAACGCGCAACACCGGCTGACGCTGGAGTCCGCCCGCTCCCAGAGGAAGTTGTGCCGCCGGTCGGTAGGTCAACACCCCGCCCCCAAGCGTAAGGGCGAGCAGCGGAGGGGCCGACACGAGGCTGCCCCGAGTCGTTACCGCTCGGAGATATGCGAGGCTTCCCACTCGCACGCTATGGACCCTCCGCTACGCCGACGTCGCAAACGCCCGCCGCGTGAACGCCATCGCCTCGCGCTGCAACTCGGTCAACGTCGCGTCGTCGAGCGCTTCGTTGTTGCGGAACACGCGCAGACTACCGTCGGCGGCGATGCGGATATCTAGCGCGTTCGCCGCGTCGCGCAGTCGCTTCGAGTGTGCGTCCTGCTTCGCGCGCTCGTCGTCGTCCATCAGCGCGCTCGCCAGCTGCTGCTCGGCCTGCGCTCGTCGACGCGCCGTCTCCTTCATCCGCTGCTCGGTCTCCTTGAGGCTGCCGTGCCACTCTAGTCGGCCGGCGAAGTTCCGGTCGGGGTCCGCGCCGATCACTTCGAAGCCCGACGCCACCATCAGCTCGCCGAGCCGCAGGTTCGTCAGCTCGCGGCCGCTGTCCTTCAGCACGCCAGCGCCGAAGTCGATGCACTTGATGGACAGCGTCAGGTTGATGTTGCGTCCCATCTCCTGCTTGTCGCGAATCGGGGACTTGATGGTCAGCAACTCGTCGCAGAGCACCTTGCGCCACGTGTTCAGGTGGTCGAGCCACGCCACGTCGGCGTCGTCCGAGAGTTCGGCGAGGGTCGCCAGCGCCGACTTTGCGGTAGTGATGCGGTGGTCGAGCGTGGCAGTCTGTGCGGCGTAGGCCGTCGCCTGGCGCTGCGTCGTCGTGTGGGGCAAGTCGGCCGGGTCGAGTCTCGCGGCGCGGAGAGCTTCGAGCTGCTCGAGGGTCATCGGCCACTCCTCAACTTGTCGAGGTCGGCTTTGTAGGGGTCCGGCGGTGCGTAGCTTTTGACTTCGGCCGTCGTGAGCCGCGGTGGCGATGGATGCGCGGCAAGGTGCGCGTCGAGGCGCTCGTGTTCAGCAGCGAGCGCGGCGAAGCGCGTGACTTTGTATTCGGCCTCGAACGTCTGCTCCGGTGTGCGGTGTTCGCTGGCGGCGCGCAGGGCGGCAATGTCTTTCGCATACGGGTCGGGCGCCGGCGTGGCGGTCGCCTCCTGGCCCTTCTTGCGCCCTCCGGCGTTCACCGACGGTGCGAAGGTCGGCGTCGTGATAGTCGTGCCGCTGAAGGTGAACGGCTTCCGCGCAGTGTGGCCGCCGGTGAGCGTCGTTTCGAACGTGCCGGTGCCCAAGTTGTCGTTGACTGAGAGGATGGTGGCGGTGGCGCCGACGCGGCGGCCGAGTTCACGTTCCCAGTTCGTGCGCTGCTCGGCGCTCAGCCCCTGCGCGGCTCGCAGTTCGCCGACCGTCGTGGACCAACCGGGACGGTCGGGATGTTTGACGATGTCACTATCGGCGAGTGTGGTGTCGGCGGCGATGTCTGCGAGCGTCTCAAATTCAATCTTCATGGTGTGACTCCTGTGTGTTGCGGGTGTCGAGTGAAGCGGGCAATTTCGTTTCCGTGTTTGTCGATGTAGATGCGAACGACGGTGATGCGTTTTTCGATCGGGCGCTCGAGGGCGGCGAGCTCGGTGGCGAGCCACCGGCGGCGCTCGGCGACGAGTTCCTCGCGGGTTCGTTCCGTCATACGTCCCACCGCGAGGGTTGAAAGAGGCGCTCCATCATCTCGGCGAGCGCTTCCTGCCGGCGTCTCGTGGCGAGGGTCGGGTCGTCCGGGTGCAGCGCCTCGAAGGCCGGGTGCGCGAGGCCGATGCAGGGTGCGCGATAGCAACAGGGGCAGGCGGGCTCGGGCTTCGCGACTGCCGCTGCCGATGCTGTCGCGGGTTCAGGTGCGGTGGTCGCATGATGCGTCATGTCCTCTCGCGCACTGAGCGCCTCTCGAATGGCAGCGCGGTTGTGGCGCGCGAAGATGAACTCGGCGTCCGTGAGTTGCCCATAACCATTCGGCGGGTCATAGGCAAGACGTCCGTTGCGCAGATAGGGACGGATGCCGCGTTGGGCGAGGCCGTCGAGCCAGGCGTGAGTGCTAGTCATGGTTTCGTCACTTCTGCCGCCGCGCCAGGGAAACCCCAAACGGTACCGTTTGGGAATTTGACCGGCAGCGGGGAAATGGCCCCATTTCCCAAAGGCGGAAACATGCCTGTTTCCGCCTCTAAAGCCTTGAAACGGAGACGGGAACTGCGGTCCCCGTCGCGGGCCGCCGAGGGAGTTGCTATGCCCGCCCGCATTGTCCGCTCGCCTACTCATTCTTCTTATCCTCCAAGGGCTTAGCGGGCTCGTTGGCGCGTTCCCCGGCTGGTATTGACCATAAGGTTTCCTCCTCTTCGGGCACGTCGTCGAACACGGCCTCGATGACGTTCGCGCGCTCGGCGTCGCGAATCGCACGCGCCTGCGCTAGCAGCGTTTCGAGACGCTCAATCGTCTCGTCGATAGTGGCGTCGTCGTATTTGTCCGGCGGTGGCGCGTGTTCGACGGTCAGGGTGGGGTGGAAACCAGCGCGGTCTAGCACGAGTTGCCCGACGCGAATGACGGGTATCGGGTCGCCGGTTGGGTAGCCGCACTTGTCGCAGCGCGTGCGGTTCCAAATAGCAAGAATCTCCTCGAAGGTCGCCAACACGGGTTCGACCATGCCGAGGAGCCGAACCTTCGCGGCCTGTTGCACGGCAGGAATGCCACCGCCGTGCAGCACGCAGACGGTGCCGCCGACAATTGGTGCGCGGCCGCAACGCTCGCCGTTGCGGTTTGTGCCGGTGCAGCGACGTTGCAAGTCCTGGTGCCAACTATCCATCAGATATCTGCCCTTCGGGCGCGGCCGGCCAACGGGCGGGCACAGCAGTTCCCTCGGCGGCCGGCGGCCTAGGAGTGCCAAATCGAGAACCTTGGCACACGTGGCACTTGGCACACGTGGCATTCCTAGGATTTATTAAGGAATGCCACGTATGCCACCAGTGCCTCTGATGCTTAGGAGTGCCACGAGTGCCAAAGGGTCTTCATATCTCCGATTCCTTCTTCGCGGGCAACGACCAGAGCATCTTTGGTGGTCGGTCCTGCGACCAGCTTTTCAAAACACCCAAATCCTCAGCGGCTCGCTGCAAAGTCCGTTTGACGATGCCGGCCTCGTTCGCTGCCTTAATCACCGTCGGCGCTTCGACCGGGTCAGTCGTCAGATAGAGAGCCAAGAACTCCATCGCCACATCGCGGGCCGAATCAGGTGCGTTCGTTGATTGCTCCTTTCTGCGCAGGTCATGAAGCAACGTCTGCCACCGTTCATGAGAATCACGTTCACCGAGCCAGTTCACCTGCGGCGCGTGCACCTCCTCCCGCGTGTCATCGAATCCGGCGACCGCATCGCGAATTGAAAATTCAATCGTCGGCGCCACCGGTCCCACATTGTTTTTGATGTGCAGGAGATACAGACGTGTGTCGTCCGGGTCTGCTTGCACGAACAGCGTGCTGCGTGACACGGCAGAAAACGCCCGCGAGCCCATAATCGCGTTGAGCGGGTCGGTTGGAATTCCGGCCTGCGACTTATTCGGATGGATGATGCCGAGGACCGAGAGACGCAGCCCCTCGGCAAACGCACGGAGCGGTTCGAGCGCTTGGCGGACTTCCGCATCGACGTGCGTGTCCAGTTTCCTGCCAAGTCGAGAAATGATTGGGTCGAGCGATAGCAGTGCGACGTTGCCTTGCACAATCAACGGTTTCAGCGCAGGTAGGTCTTCCGGCAGCGATACTTCGACGGGGCCGTATTTGATGTTGGTGACGTTGACGCGAAAACACCGCGTCAGGTCCGCACCGGCCGCCGCAAGACGCGGCACAATTACAAACTCCCACGCGTCCTCTGTCGCAACGACGATGACGCCCTTCGGTTGCCCCTCGTAGCAACCCTTCAAACGCCCGCGTGTCAGTTGGGCGGCGACCGTCTGGCTGAGCAACGACTTGCCGAAGCCTTCGCGACCCGCGAGCAGCGCGAGCGTGCCGACCGGCAGTCGCTGGTCCCAGAGGTAGACGGCGCGGCGCATGGGAATCTCCGACGCTGGCTGCAACGTTAGGAGACGCGCGGTGGCCTCCGGCACGGCATACCACTCACGAAGGCGCGCAATCAGCTTCTCGCCCTCCGGCAGCAACTTCGCGACCGTCGGCGCGCCAATGGCGTGCTCACCTTTGTCGAGCGCCTCCTTCGTATCTCGCACGGCGCTGGCCGCGTGCTTGATGCCGTTGTCATCGGAACCACCAAGCCGGCACGCCCATTCGAGAATTCGCCTGGCGTCATCCGCATTGAGCTTCAACGTCTCAAGCAGCGCGCGCGCATAGGCGAGCCGCAGCTCGCGGCGGATGCCTTTCTTCGGCCAATGGCGCGCGATGAGTGTGACGGTGGCGATGTGGGTCACCCGCGTGCGCAGGAGCGGCGCGTCGACCGTCGCGGGGGGCGGACCGGCGACCGAGCCGTCGGCCCAGGCGCGTCGCTCGCCGGATTCATGCAGCGACGGCGGGACGACGACCTGCTTCCCCTGACCATGCAGGATTTCGATGAGCATGACCTGCGGGCTATAGGTCGTATCAATGTCCTTGAACTGCTTCGACTCTAGGTCGGTGTCGAACGCCCGATGACTTCGTGGTTTGCCCGGTCGGCCATCGATGCGGTCCGTGCGCAACAGGAAGTCATCGGCGCATTGCAGCGCCAAGGAGCAATCAATATCGACGACCGTCGGCCGGCACTTGAGCCCGAGGTTGCTGTCCGCCTTCACGTCGTCGATGCTGTAGAAACGGTTTTGCCATCCGTCATCGGTGATTTTCTTCGTGCCCGGCAGCAGCGGCACAATTTGATAACCGGCGGCGAGATACGCTTTCGCGGCTACGCGCATGTCGTGAGGCTGCGGCTCCTCGTCTTGGTCGGCGAAGTGGTTCTCGTCGGGCGTCAGGACAAAAGGTGCATCCTGACGCGCGATGCATGGCACCATTCGCAACGCGAGATGTTCGCGGTCGCCGAAGGTGAAGCGGTCGGCGAGCGACTCAGAATTCGGGTTCGGCCCCATACCTGTCGTCGTCCACCTCATCAAACATCAACCGGAAATGCGCAGAGACGAAAGCCATCGCCGCCGCGACGGTAGCCTCGCGCGTGCTGGTCTTGAACACCTGCGATAGAAACACGCAGTGTGAAATCGTGTCGGCGCTGAGCCACACGGAACTGCTCTCGCCCGCCTCAGACGGCAACGACGGCGGAGCGAGCGTTGGATCACCTTTCAATCGGCGTTGCGCGACATCAACCGTTAGGTCGCTGATAACGGAGCGCGGTCCGCCATCAATAAATTCACGCAACTTCGCAAGGACCTCACCGCGCGTGTATCTGAAAACTGGTTGTGCAGTTTCCGGATTACCACCGACGATGTCCCAATAAACGGGCGCGCCCGCTGCACCCGGCACAACCTCGGGCGAGGAGCCGCATCGGAACACTTCAAGAAAGACATGAGGAACGTACGGAAACTGCTCGAGTTCGGCAGCGATTCGGCGAACCTCGCGCTGTTGCTCGCGAGATAACTGGCTCCAATGCACTTGCGGCACCGGGCGTTCGGGGTCACGCCTCACCGCATTGGTCACGGCGTTGTAGGCAGTCCGAAAGCGTGGGCGGGAGCGGGAGTGACTATTTAAATAGTCAAGGAAGACTTGGCGCACCACCTGTACATGCCGCACCACGTATGGCCGTCCGGTCTTGACATTCAGCCATTCCCTCGCCAGCGCCCGCTGCGACATGCCGCCTTCGAGCAACGCCACGACGCACTCCGCCTGCCGCCAGAGCAGGGCGTCCATGTCGGCGTCGGCGTCGGCGATTAATGCCTCAAGCGCGTTGATTTCGTGGATGGGGCTGGCGCCTCGCACGACTTCGACGCTGCCAACGAGAGCGATCGCGGCGGTTGGCCTCATCGCGACGCCTCGACAACGTCCTGCAACAGCTCGTGCGGCGTGATGCCAAAGACGTCAGCGAGGCGCCGCAACTGTTCTGGAGTGGGAACGAGTCGCCCAGTTTCGGCGAGCGAGATGACCGGCTGGGGCACGCCGGAGACGATCTCAACCGTCTGCTGACTGAGTCGTCGTCGTCGTCGTTCGAGTTTCAGCCGCTTGACGGGATGCACGAAAACCTCCAGTGGTTTTCGCAGCATCCGTTTCGTTGCGGAATCGCGGCGAGGCACCCGCTCTTGCGGGTGAGACTTGAGGCGCTTCTTCTTCTCTTACCGAACCCGCCTCAAGCCTTTCGTTATAACATAGGCGCCTTTTCGGCCGTTGCCAGTTGGCTTTTGTTTTTATCCAAAACAAGCTCGCTAGAAGTCAACATCGCACGCGAGGCCACCCAAGGGCCGGCGGGCCGGGCGCCTTGCCCACAACCGCAGGGCAGGCCGGCAGGCGGCCGGCTAGGCCGAACGTCGGCCCGGCCGGCTAGGCGACGCGCCGCCGAATGGACCCGACCCGACCAGGGCGGAGGGGAAAGGGTGCAACCCCGGCCGGGCGCGCCACTTCCGACGAGGATAGCCATGACGTGCGTCGCGTTGTTCCTGGTCACGGTTGCCGCGGCGGCCGTCGGGCAGCCGCGGCCGGATTTTTCCGGCGAGTGGATCCTCAATCGCGCGGCGAGCACGCTCAGCCTGGGCGCCGACGGGATGCAGAGCGGCGTCGTCCGCATCGATCACCACGAGCCGATGTTTCATTATTCCGCCGCGTTCGCGGCGGCGAACGGGACGCCGATCAAGTACATGTTCGAGCTGCCGTCGGACGGCCGCGAAGTCGCCAGCGGCCCGGAGGGCTCGCGCGCCGTAGGCACGCTGCGATGGGACGGCGACGCGCTGATCCTCACCTCACGAATCGAGCGCGCCGGCGGCGAGACGACGATCGTCTTTCGATACGAGCTCCTCGACGGCGGGCGCCGGCTCCGGGCCGTCGAGCGGCTGCGCGGCAGCGACCACGATCAGGACAACGTCTGGATTTTCGACCGGCGCGAATAGGCGCGCGCGCGGACGTCCGTTCGGAGGCTGAATGGGACACGGCCACTTCTCCGGCGAGCCGGAGGCGGTCTGGCTGACCGAGGACGGCACGCCGGATCGACGGATGAAGATTCTTCACGACTTCGCCTTCACCGATCCGCGGTCGCGCGTCTGGGAGGCGCCGGCCGGCTCGGTCGTCGACGGCGCGTCGATTCCGCGCGCGCTGTGGACCGTCGTCGGCTCGCCGTACACCGGCGACTACCGCCGTGCGTCCATCGTGCACGACGTGGCCTGCGACGAAGCGGGCACCAACAAAACGAAGCGGCGCGCCGCCGATCGGATGTTCTTCCACGGCTGCCGCGCCGGCGGCTGCTCGATCTGGCAATCGACGGTGCTGTATCTCGGCGTGCGCGTCGGCGCGTCGGCGGCGGAGGTGCCGGCGTGGCACGCGGCCGCCTCGATCGAGACGGCGGGGCCGCGGACGCGTCGTACGGCGGAAGAGCGCAAGCTCGAAAAGGACTTCCAGCGGATCTCGGATCACGTGCTCGCGCGCGGCGAGACCGATGATCCCGCGGAGCTGGAGCGGCGCGCCGACGCGGCGATGACGATCGTCGCCGGCCTGCGACTCGCCGGGCGCGTGAGGAAGCGGTCGCGCCGCGCGCCGTGAAGGGATTCTCGAGGGCGGTCGTTCTCTCGCTGGCTGCCGCATCGGTTGCGGCGGCGCGCCCCGTTCCGCCGGGGCTTGCGAGGCTCGTCGCGCGGGCGCGACCGGGCGGCGCGATCGCCGCCTGGTGCGCCGGCGAATTCCGACCCGGCCGCCGCGGCGCGTTTGCGGTCGCCGTCTCGTCGCCCTCCGGCGCGTCACGCTACGGTGTCATCGAGGCGGACGCGACGATCACCGATCTCGCGGGGTTCGACGGCCCGCCCGATCTGTCGTGCTACAGCCGCGCGCAGGCGACGAAGCTCGATCGGACGATCGCTCGATCCGAAACCATCCACGGCCACGTCGCGCCGCGCTGGAACACCACGGTCGTCTGCGCGTTCGTCGAGGCGACGCACGCGCTCTGCTGGCAGTACTCGCAGTCCGACGGAACCTTCGTCGTCGTCGGCGAGTGGACGACGTGACGGATGTCAATCGATCCGGAGCGATTCATGATGATGTCGTCGCGTAACGTTGTCGCTGCGGGAATGATCGTCGTCGCCGCCGTGCTCGCGAGCGGGCGCTCGGCCTCGAGCCAACCGCGTGCTCGGAAGACGCTCGACATCTACGTCGTCGACGTGGAAGGCGGAAACGCGACGCTGGTCGTCGCGCCTTCCGGTGAATCGCTCCTCATCGATACAGGAAATCTCAACGGCGCGGCCCGTGATGCGGATCGGATCATGGCGGCCGTCAAGGACGCGGGCGTTGGCCAGATCGACCATCTCGTGATCACGCACTGGCATGGCGACCATTTCGGCGGCGTCGCCGAGGTGGCCAAACGCATTCCGATCCGGCATTTCATCGACCACGGCGTCAACGTTCAACCCAATCCCACGGTCGACGAGTTCCTGCAGACGACGTATCCGCAGCTCTATCGGGGCTCGACGCACACCGTCGCCAAAGCCGGCGACAGAATCGCCGTCGCGGGCGTCGACGTCCGCGTCGTGAGCTCGGCGGGGCAGGTCGTCGCGGCGCCGTTGCCCGGCGCCGGCGAAGTGAATCCGTACTGCGCGAGCTTCAAGCCGGGCGACAACAACGCGGAAGATCCGCAGTCGGTCGTCCTTTACCTGTCGTTCGGAAAATTTCGCGCGCTTCACCCGGGCGATCTGACGAAGAACAAAGAATTCGAGCTGATGTGCCCTCGAAATCGCGTCGGCGCGGTCGACGTGCTCCTCGGCCTGCACCACGGGCAGGACACGTCGAACTCGGAGGTGCTCGTGCACGCGCTCCGGCCGAGGGTTGCCGTCATGAACAACGGCACTCGCAAGGGCGGCGTGCCCGACGTCATGAAGATCGTTCACAGCTCGCCGGGCCTCGAAGACCTGTGGCAGCTGCACTTCTCCGTCCTGAGCGGGCAGGAGTACACCGTGCCGGGCCTGTTCGTCGCCAACGGTGTGGACGAACAACCGGCGGCAATGCCGATCGCGCCGGCGCCGCTCCCGCAGCCGGCCGACAATGCGCCGCCGCCGCCGGCGCACAACGGGCCGGCGTACTGGATCAAGGTATCTGCGCAAGACGACGGGACGTTCACCGTTACGAATTCACGCAACGGCTTCTCGAAGATCTACCGGCGGGAGCCGTCCGCAGGGCGATGAACTGGAAGATCGCGAGGCCTTCGCAAAGCTCGTCGCTCCGGTGTTCACGCTCCCGTCGCCGACTCGCGGCGTCGACGCAATCTGGATCCGCGGCGTCCCTGACCGCGCGTCACTCGGCCCGCAGGCACACCGCCGGATCGACGCGCGACGCGCGGAGTGCCGGCAGCACACATGCGGCCGCCGCGACGGCGACGAGCATCACCGGCACCGCAATCAGCGTCGGCGCGTCGAGCGGGCTCACCTCGAACAGCAGCACGCGGATGAAGCGGCCGAGCACCAGGCTCGCCGCGACGCCGGCCGCGACGCCCGGCACCGCAATGCGCAGCCCGTCGCCAACCACCTCGCGCACGATCCGGCGTCCGCTGGCGCCGAGCGCCGCGCGCACGCCGAGCTCGCGCGCCCGCTCGGCGACCATTGCCGCGAGCATCGCGTAGAGGCCCACGGCCGCGAGCGCGATCGTCAGCGCCGCGAAGATCGCAAAGAACATCAGATTCGTCGTCCACGGCGCCTCGTGCGCCGCCACGACGCGCTCCATCAGCGCCGCGTCGACGATGCCGTCCGGGCTGACCGCCCGCAGACGAGCGCGTACTGCCGGCACGACGTTCGCCGCCGGACCCGTTGTCCTGATGACGAGATCGCCGACGGGAAACCAGGACTGCTGGAACGGAACGTACACGTCGAGCGTCGCGGCGCCGAGCTCGCGGTACCTGATGTCGGCGACGACGCCGACGACGGTCCACCACGGCGGCGGCGTGCGTCCCAGGTCGAGACCGCCGCCGCGGATCCGCTTACCGATCGCCGGCTGACCGGGCCACGCCCATTGCGCGAGCTTCTCGTTGACGACGACGACCGGCGCGGTCGTCGCGCGATCGCCATCGTCGAACACGCGGCCCGCGATGAGCCGCGTTCCCATCGTCCGGAAGTAGGACGGCGTGATCGTTTCGAGGTTCACCCACGGGTTGCGCTCCGCGACGTCGGCGGGCTGGCTCTCGATCCGCCACGATGAATCGAGCCCGATCGGTCCCTTGAGCGGTCTGCCGCTGACCGCGGCGACCGATTGCACGAGCGGCGTCGTCGCCACCGCGTCGATCGCGCGCGTGTAGAAGCGATACACGCCGTCGCGGCTCCCGCTCTCGAGGTCGGGAGACAGGCCGACTTCGATCGCCAGCAGGCGATTGGCGTCGAATCCGAGATCGAGATGCGTCAGGCGGCTCACGCTTCGAAGCAGCAGGCCGGCGCCGGCGAGAACGACGACGGCGACGGCGATTTCACCTCCCACGAGGAGCCGTCGCGCGCGCCCGCTGAAGCCCGCCGTTGCCACGCTGTGACCGGTGGCCCGCAGCGCGGCGTCGAGCGAGGCTCGCCCGATTGTCAACGCAGGCGCGATCCAGCAGACGACCGCCGCCGCGCCGCCGACGACAGCGGTGAAGAGCATCACGCGCGAATCGATGGCGGCTTCGTCGACGCGTGGAATCGCGCGCGATGCGAACGCGAGGACGAGTGGAAGCGCGGCGCGCGCCATGAGTGCTGCCAGGGCGGCGGCGGCCCCGACGAGCAGCGCGCTCTCGAGGAGCAGCTGACGCATCATGTCGCGGCAGGAAGCACCGAGCGCCATGCGGATCGCGAGCTCGCGCCGGCGTCTGCTGATCTGCACGAGCAGCAGCCCCGCGACGTTCGCGGTCGTCGCGAGCAGCAGCAGCGCGACCGCCGCGACGAGCGCCCAGAGACCGACGCGAACGGAGCCGAGCAGATCGTCGACGAGCGGCGCCACGTCGGACGTCGCGTTGGCCGGCCGCACACCGTAGTCCTCCGCGAGCTGGCGGATGATCCGATCGAGCTCGTCGCGCGCGCCGGCGAGGCTCGCATCGGCTTTCAGCCGGCCGACGACGTGCAGTACCGCGGCGCCGCGGCCCTCGACGAAGTCGGGAAGGCTGGGGCCGCGGATGTCGGCGAGCGCCGGCACGAGCGGCGCCCACGCGTCGGCGCCGGCGGGGTACGCGAAGCCGCGCGGCATCACCCCGACGATCGTGAACGGCTGCTCGCTGAGGACGATCGATCGGGCGACGACGGCCGGGTCGCCGCCGAACTGCCGCTGCCAGAGTCCGTGGCTGATGACGACGACGCGCGGCGCGCCGCGAACGTCGTCGGCGGGACGGAACGTGCGGCCGAGCGCCGCGCGGGCGCCGAGCACGTCGAAGAAGTCGTTCGTCACGGCGCGGTACGGGATGGCGACGGGATCGGCGGCGCGAAGCGTCATCGTCCAGTTCGACGATCCCATGGCCGCGAGCCCGTCGAAGGTCCGCGCTCGCGCGCGCCAGTCCCTGAAGTTGGCGTACGAGACTTCGGCGCGCGTCGCCGTCACGCGCTCGGCCGCGATCACGAGCCGGCGCTGATCCCTGAACGGGAACGGGCGAAACATCACCGCGTCCGCGAGCGCGAAGAGCACCGTGTTCGCGCCGACGCCGAGCGCGAGCAGCAGCACCGAAACGGCGGCGGTCTGCGGTGCGCCGGCAAAGGTCCTGATCGCCCACCGCAGATCGCGCGCGATCATGGCCGGCAATGCGCGTCGAGAAAGCGGAACACGTCGTCGGCCCAGATCTGCGAGCCGAAATAGCCGAACGCGTGCCCGTCCTGAACCGACGCGCCGTACGCAGGATAGATCTTCATCTCGGAGATCTTGCCGGCGTCCTTCATCGTGGCCGAGAGCGTGCGGCTCGGCGAGAGGTCGTAGTCGTTCGCGGCCTGGAAGAAGAAGATCGGCGTCTTCGCCTGGCGGACCGCGCGCGTCATGCGCGACTGGAGCGCCGGCGCCTTCGCCCAGCTCTCCGCGGCGCCGGCCGAATCGATCGCCGCGCAGTAGCCGCCGTGCTCGGCGCCGAGCACGACCTCGATGCCGCCGAACGAGTTGCCGGCGACGGCAATTCGAGTCGCCTGCACGAACGGCTGCGCGCGGAGCCAGGCGAGCGCGGCGAGCTGATCGCTCAGATGATCCGTCTCGAGCAGCCGCACGAGCGTCGCCGCGCCCGCCTCGATGCCGCCGGACTTCGTCGCGGCGGCGATTGCGTCTCCGATGTACGGCCCCGCCGACGCGCTGAGCCCCTGGCCGCGGCGAAACGGCCCGAAGAAGATCCAGCCGCGGGCAGCGAACACCGGGCCGAGCGCGTCGAACGCTTGCTGGCTCAACATGCCGGCGGCGCTGCCGTGGTTGTAGACGATGGCGGGAAACGGTCCGCCGCCGGCGGGCTTGAAGAGGACGCCGTGCAGCGTCAGCGCGCCGCTCGGAAACGTGACGACGTCGCCCGCCGCGAACGCGAGAGGCGGCACGCAACCGAGAGCGGCGAGGCAGGCGAGCATGGCGCGCGCACGTCGCATCACCACGATTTTAGGCCGGTCAACGAATGGCGCGCGACTATACTCCCATTCGATTCCAGGAGGGTGCATGCGCGCGACTCGTTCGATCCTTTGTGTGGCGGCGGCGCTGTCGACGGTGGCGTGCAGCGCGGGCGGCGGCACGCCGCCGCAGACCGTCGCGCCGGCCACCTACTCGGTCGCCGACGTCTATCAGAACACGCGCTTCCGCGGCCTCGGCTGGTCGGCCGACAGCCGGACGCTGCTCGTGTCCTCTGACCTCTCCGGCATCTGGAACGCGTACGCGATCCCGCGGGCGGGCGGCGCGCCGCAGCCGCTGACGCACTCGACGACCAACTCGATGTTCGCGCTGTCGTTTTTCCCGGCCGACGACCGGTTCCTCTACTCGAGCGATCAGGGCGGCAACGAGCTCACGCACATCTACGTGCAGGCGCCGGACGGATCGACGACCGATCTCACGCCGGGCGAGAAGCTGAAGGCCAACTTCCTCGGCTGGTCCGGCGACGACAAGTCGTTGTTCGTCTCGACCAACGAGCGCGATCCGAAATACTTCGACGTGTACGAGATCTCCACCGACGGCTACACGCGCACGCTGTTCTACCGCAACGCGGACGGCTTCGACGTCGGCCCGATCTCGCGCGACAAGCGCTACGTCGCGCTCTCGAAGCAACATTCGTCGGCAGACGCCGACATCTTCGTTTACGACCGCACCACGAAGAAGGCGGCCAACGTCACGCCGCATCAGGGCGCGGTCAACAACACGCCTGAGGATTTTTCGCCAGACAGCGCGCGGCTCCTCTATACGTCGAACGACGGCGGCGAGTTCGCGTCGCTACGCTCGCTGGCGCTCGGCGGCGGCGCGCCGGCGGTCGTCTATCAGGAGCCGTGGGACGTGGCGGCCGCACGGTATTCGAAGAGCGGCAAGTACCTCATCATCGCGGTGGACGACGACTCGCGATCCGTTTACCGGGTGCTGGATGCGGCGACGCTGAAGCCGGCGCCGGTCACGGTGCTGCCGCCCGGCTCGACGCACGCGCTGACGATCGCGCGCGACGATTCCGCCGTCGCGTTCTATTCCACCGACGGCAGCGCGCCCGACGATCTGTACGCCGGCGCGGTCGGCTCTCATCCGCTGCCGCTCACCAACTCGCTCAATCCGAAAATCCGGCGCGAGGATCTCGTCGTGCCGACGATCGCGCGCTTCAAGTCATACGACGGCGTCGAGGTGCCGGGCCTGCTGTACATGCCGCACCAGGCGTCGCCGCAGGCGAAGGCGCCGGCGCTCGTGATGGTGCACGGCGGGCCCGGCGATCAGGCGACGGTCGCGTATCGCGCGCTCACGCAGGCGCTCGCCAACCACGGCTACGTCGTATACGACATCAACAACCGCGGCAGCTCGGGGTACGGCAAGACGTTCTTTCAGATGGACGATCGCCGCCACGGCGAAGCGGATCTCGGCGACGTCGTCGCCAGCAAGGGGATGCTCGTCGCCACCGGCAAAGTCGATCCCGATCGCATCGGCATCCTCGGCGGCAGCTACGGCGGCTACATGGTGCTCGCCGCGCTCACGCTGCAGCCGGAGGCGTTCAAGGCGGGCGTCGATCTGTTCGGCATCTCGAACTGGATCCGAACGCTCGAGAGCATTCCGCCGTGGTGGGGCTCGTTCCGCGACGCGCTCTACGCCGAGATGGGCGATCCGAAGACGGACGCGGCGCGCCTGCGCCGCATCTCGCCGCTCTTCAACGCGGACAAGATCAAGGCGCCGCTGATGGTGCTGCAGGGCGCCAACGATCCGCGAGTGCTCAAAGTCGAGTCCGACGAGATCGTCGCCGCCGCGCGGAAGAACGGCGTGCCGGTGGAGTACGTCGTCTTCCCGGACGAAGGGCACGGCTTCGTGAAGAAAGACAACGAGATCAAGGGCTACAGCGGCGTGCTCGCGTTTCTCGATGCGCACTTGAAACAGCGCGCCGCGCCGACGACGACGCACTGAGAGGCGGCGCGGCGCGATACGCCGGCTCACACCGCTGCCCGCATCTGCATGCGCCGGCGCCAGGGGACCTACTGCGTGCGGCGCTTCGATCCGACGTACGACAAAGGGCTTCCTCCAAGCGACGAGTGACAAACGTGGATCATTACGAAACGCTGCAGATCAACGCGAACGCCGAGCCCGAGACGATTCACCGCGTCTATCGCCTCCTGGCGCAGCGCTTTCACCCGGACAACAAGGAAACCGGCAACTCCGCACGGTTTCGCGAGTTGACCGAAGCGTACGAGGTGCTGAGCGATCCCGAGCGGAGGGCGCAGTACGACGTGCAGCACCAGCAGTTCTATCGCGAGCGCTGGAAGATCGTCGACGCCAGCAACAGCGATGACGGGATCGTCGACTTCCGCGGCGAGCAGATCGCGCGGCTCACGCTGCTCGAGCTTCTCTACAACCGCCGCCGGACGGAGCCGCAGCAGCCGACGATGTCGATCCTCGACGCGGAAGCGATGATCGGCCGTCCGCGCGAGCACCTGCAGTTCACGATCTGGTTCCTCACGCAGAAGAAGTTCGTGCAGCGCGGCGACGATTCCGGGCTGACGATCACGGCCGAAGGGGTCGAGTACCTGGAGAACAACCTCGACGGCGTCGCGGTCACCCATCGCCTGCGCGCGCGCAACGACTGAGCCGTCGCATTTGATATCCGGCGCCGAAATGTCCGACAATCGAGTCGGCGCCGGCCGCCCTCTGGCCGGCCCGACACCCCATGAAGAGAACCGAACGGCAGCACCTGAAAGAGAACGAGCTGCAGACGTTTGCGCGGCAGGCGCGTGAAGCGCTCGACGCGAAGCGCCGCGAGACGACGGCGCTCATCGCCATCGTCGTCGTCGTCGGCGTCGTCGCGCTCGCGTTCTTCGGCTGGCGCGAGCACGTCAACAGCAAGGCGCACGCGCTGCTCGCCGAGGCGATGGCGGTGCAGGACGCGCGCGTCGGGCCGCCGCCGGCGCCCGGCACGCCGTCGGGCGGGCTGTATTTCCCGACCGAGCGCGAGCGCGCCCAGGCAGCGCTCACGAAGTTCAAGATCGCGGCCGACGCGTATCCCTCGAGCGACGCCGGCATCTTCGCGCGCTACCAGCAGGCGGCGTTGTCGCTGACGCTCGGCTCGCCGCAGGGCGCCATCGAGGCGTATCAGCAGGTGACGGCGAAGGCGGGCGACAACAGCCTGTACGGCCAGACGGCGCGGCTCGGCCTCGCCGAGGCGCAGGCGCGCGCCGGCCAGTACGATCAGGCGATCAACACCTTCAAGGAGCTCGCGCAGCGCAAGGACGGCCCGCTGCCGATCGACGGCATCCTGATGCAGCTCGGGCGCACCTACCTGCAGGCCGGCAAGCGCGCCGACGCGCAGCAGACCTTCAACCGCCTCGTCGAGGAATTCCCGGAATCGACGTTCGCCGGCGACGCGCGGAAAGAGATCGAGACGCTGAAGAAGGCGGCGTAGCCGTCAGCCGAGCGTCGTCTTGACCTCGGATCCGAAGCGGTACGACAGGATCTTGTAGACCAGCTTCGCGCACAGGAAGTTCGGCGCGACGTTCCCGCCCATCGGCGACAGCTCCACGATGTCGCAGCCGACGACGTTGCGCTGCTCGATGACGCGCCGCAGCAGCGTCAGCGCTTCGTACCATGACAGCCCGCCGGGCTCCGGCGTGCCGGTCGCCGGCATGATCGCCGGGTCGAAGCCGTCGACGTCGATCGTGACGTAGACGGTCTCGCTCAACGAGTCCACGATGCGATCGATCCAGTCGGCGCGCTGCCGCATGTTGTAGTCGTAGAAAATCCGCGTCGGCAGCGTCGGCACGGCCGCCGCCTCCTCCGGCGAGAGGCTGCGGATGGCGACCTGCGTCGCGGGCGCGAACTCGAGCGTCCGCCGCATCGCGCAGGCGTGGTTGTGCGGCGTCCCCATGAACGTCTCGCGCAGGTCGGCGTGCGCGTCGATCTGCAGCACCGACAGGCCGCGGTGCTTCGCGGCAATCGCGCCCACCACGGCCGGCGTGATCGAGTGCTCGCCGCCGAGGACGAACGGAAACTTGTCGCGGTTCACGATCTCGGCGGCCACGCGCCGGATCTCCCGCACGACGTCGTCCATCGACGCGTAGGGGAACTCCATTTCCGGCATCGTGTAGATGCCGATGCTGTGGACGTCGGTCTGCGTCTCCTCGTCCCACAGCTCCATGTGCGACGAGGCGACGAGGATCTCGTGCGGCCCGTTGCGCGTGCCGGGGACGTAGGAGGTCGTGCGGTCGAGCGGAATCGGCAGGATGACGACGCGCGCTTTCTCGAAGTTCGTGGTGGTGGGAGTGGTGCCGCCGAACTCGCCGACGCTGACCTGGTCGTACTCAAACGGCAGGTTCATTCACTTCCTCGAAGCGCTCGGGCGGCACCGTGAGCCCGTCGACGGTCATCACGCGGCCCGCCACCGTGAACACCGGCTTGCGCCGCGCGGCGACGAGCGTGCGCGCGGACGAGGCGAGCGCCGTCGCGAGCAGCGGCAGCGCGATGGTCGCGTCGGCCTGCACCGAGACCCTGTCCGAGTCGGTCGCGAGCTTGCCCCAGCTCTGCGCCTCCTCGAGGCTCGAGCCCGACGCGCCGCCGAAGTGCGGGACGTCGGTGACGATCTGCAGCGCGTAGCGGTGGCCGCCGACGGCGTCGCTGTAGAACTCCGCCTGCACGCTCGCCTGGTTGATGAAGTTCTTCGGCGTGCCGCCGCCGAGGACGACCGACGCGGTGCGCGGCCGCCGGATCACCAGGTTCGCCGACTCGACGATGTCGCCGATGATGTCGATGTAGCCGGCGCCCGCCTTCTTCTGCCGCGCCTGCGAGAGGCCCATGCCGATCGACGAATCG